>Ga0335069_10000053_pt1 | contig 196010 bp, 189 predicted proteins | sample Lox_Sample_11_FD_206714 | JGI IMG/M metagenome (GOLD analysis project Ga0335069, IMG submission 206714) | Soil microbial communities from Loxahatchee National Wildlife Refuge, Florida, United States - Lox_Sample_1.1 | ecosystem: Environmental > Terrestrial > Soil > Wetlands | place: USA... | reverse complement strand
AAAAATAAATAACTTGAAATAAGAAAACATGTTGTGAGAAGATGACCACCAAAACCAGCGTCGCTTCGCTCCGATTAACTGGCCTTCTTTCCACCGGAATCGATGGCCGATTTCACCGGAATAAAAAGACAGTCCGATTATTATTTTTTCCCACACTGCCATTTTATGATATAATGCAAAAAATTACGGATTTATAAACGGAATCTGGAGAGGTCATATAATAATGGAGAGAAAACAGCTTATACAAAAAATTGAAGGCTTGCGTAAATCACGCGTGGTTACTTACCTGACAAGCGACCGTCAGGGACCCTTTAACGCGCGCATCGCGATGGATGTGATTCCCTTCATCAGTAAACAAATGCAGACTTTCGGTAAAACCAGAAACATTGATTTGTTTCTCTACAGCGCTGGCGGCGACACTATGGTCCCATGGCGGCTTGTTTCCATGATCCGTGAATATTGCGAAAAGTTTTCCGTGCTGATTCCCTACAAAGCCCACAGCGCCGCGACGATGATCGCGCTGGGCGCCGACGAAATCGTGATGAGCAACCTGTCTGAAATTTCACCCATCGATCCTTCAACCGCGAACGTATTTAATCCTCCTGATCCGGCGAATCCGCAAAACAGAATACCGATAAGCGTCGAAGACGTGATGGCCTATTTTGATCTGGCTAAGAACAAATTTAAAATCAAAGGCGATGAGGAGCTCTCTGCGATTTTTACGAAATTTGTGGATTCGAATCCGCAGATCCATCCCTTAGCGCTGGGGAACGTCAACCGCATACACAACCTAATCCGCATTCTCGCCAGGCGGCTTCTTAAAAGCCACACGCTTGGGCTCAAAGAAGATGAAATTGAGAGTATCGTCGATTATTTTACGGAAAAGCTGTATTCCCATCAGTATCTTATCGGAAGAAAAGAGGCCAAAGAGGATTTAGGCATCAAAACAATTGTAGACGCGGATAATGAACTCTCGAATGTGATGACTGAACTCTACGAAGAATATCATAAAGAACTGGAATTCGGAAAAATATGGAATCCCGAGAATGAACTGGGAGCAAACACCGTGCAAAACAAAAAAGACTACAAAATCGCTTTTGTTGAAAGTTCGTCTTTTTCCAATTTCTATGAGATTTCCGTAAACTATCTGAAACAGCAGCTGAATGTTTTACAGCAGACACCACAGGGACCCGTTCATCTTCCGCAGGAACAGGTCGCATTTAAAATCATCAGCCAGGGCTGGAAATAGTTTGACAGAATGTTTACAATTGCGGAACACGGCATGGTTCATTTACGACCCATCACCGAAGAAGATATTGCCCGGATAAAAAACTGGCCGGCCTATGTTGACGGATTCGCGCCATTGGATTATGCGTTAAGAGAAAACGGCTGGCTTGATGAATACCGGGATAAGCCAAACACATGGATATATATCGCCGAAGAAAGCCTGCAAGCCGCGGGATTTTGCCTGCTTAGTTTAACGGCTGCAGGCGATGCGGAATTCCGTATCGCCATCCACCCGCACAAGACGGGCATGGGGCTGGGCAGGAAAGTTGCCATGGCGACGCTTGAAAAAGGATTCGGTGAGCTCAACATGGATATGATTCATCTGTTTGTAAGAAAAAATAATCTTCCGGCGATCAGGCTTTATCGAAGCATCGGATTTAAAAAATCCGGCGAAAGCACGCATGCGATACGGGGGAAACAAATCGAATGTGATGATATGGCGCTGACTAAAGAGGAGTTTAAGAATCTCAGCATTGAGGAGGCAAAATGAATACCGCGCTTATGTTAATTGATATACAGCAGGATTATTTTCCCGGCGGAAAGATGGAGGTTCCCGGGGCTCTCGAAGCAAGCGAGGCCGCGAAAAGACTCCTTGATTATTTTAGAGGGGAGCATTTACCCGTTGTCCACATACAACATATTTCCATGCGGGCGGGCGCGACATTTTTTCTGCCGGACACGGATGGAATAAATTTTCATGAAAATGTCAGGCCTGAACCTGATGAAATGATCATCCAGAAATATTTCCCGAACAGTTTCCGCGACACGGATTTACAAAAGCATCTTGAATCTAAAGCAATAAACGAGATGGTCATTTGCGGGATGATGTCGCAAATGTGCATTGACGCGACCGTGAGAGCGGCCTTCGATGAAGGATACGCCTGTGTTGTCGCTCACGACGCCTGCGCGGCAAGACATCTGGCTTTTAACGGTATGGATATTCCGGCATCCCATGTTCACGGAGCATACATGGCGGCGCTCGGCGCGGTTTACGCGAAAGTTTTAAGCGCCGAAGAAATAATTGAGACACTGAGAAACACCTGACAAATCGGGCATGCGCGGCGCGGCGCAAAATTTGCTGTTTTTTAAAAACTGCCGTTTATGTTTTTTATCATATTTTGCAATGGGTAAGAAAAGGAGGCTTTTGTGAGGAAGATACTTTTTTTTATGATGGTCTGTATGGTCTTTTCGGGATGCGTTCTGAACAAATCCGTATATATCCCCTATGATGATAAAGGCCATAAAGACGCTTTTTATGAATGGTCTCCCCATGATGACGGAGGCGAGTGGTGGTACGTCACCGGGTACGCGTCCGATCAGAACGATAAGCTGTACCTTTACCAGATAACGATATTCCGCGGATACGCTATTCATAACGTGGTTTCCCTGTTGGAAGCGTACGCTCTGCATTTGTCTTTCACGGATTGTTCGACCGGGCAGCATGTGTTTTCCGAAAAGATTAAAATAAGCTCCGATGATGTCTATGCTAATTCACATTGCGCTTTCTTTAAAGACAGCATGATGTGCCTGGATAATCAGCAATTCAAATTAGTGGGCAGGAGTGACAAGTTCAAAATGAACATTGAAGGCACAGCCACAAAAGATGCCGCGTGGCACGGGAAAGACGGCGTGATCGTCATGGGTCATCCTGAAGATCCCAAACAGAGGAGTTTCTACTATTCCTTTACCAATATCAAAACAAAGGGAGAGATCGAATTCAAGGATAAAAACGGCCAGTGGATAAAGATTGACGGCAACGGCAAGGCCTGGTTCGACAGGCAGTGGGGAAAGTTCAGCGAGCTGGGCTGGGAATGGTTTTCCTTCAGGTTTTTTGATGATGAGGAGATCATGCTTTTCCCTTTCCCCAAAACGGGAAGCAAGGAAGGAACCTATATTGACAAGAAAGGCGCTACGGTGAGTTTTGATAATTATACCTATAATGTAAAGAAATTTGAAATGTTCAACGGTAAAAAGATAGGACTGGGATGGAACGTGAGCGTTCCGTTTAAAGAAAAGGAATATGAGGTGGTTCCTGTCGTTGAAGACCAGTACAATCCCGCGTTTATACAGGATTACTGGGAGGGTATCTGTAAAGTGTTCAACAAACAAGGCGAACTTGTCGGATATGGTGTTATTGAAACGCCGGGTAGCGCCTACTGAAAAAACCCCCCGAACCCTGGAACTGGGCAGGTGATTTATGCCTGACAAAATAATTTTTTCGGTTGATAAAAGAAGGCGGAGTCATCAATGACTCTGCCTTTTTTACGCGCAATCCTATCAGCATTTGTCAATTGCTGTAAAAAAATCAGGTTCAACAGTAAGAGGTAAAACAAATAATCCGATAATTAATAAAAACGTTGTGATAAAATTATTGAAATTTAAAAAAATAGGAGTATGGTCTTAACCGTTTTTTGATCGTAGTAAAAAATAATCGAAAAACAAACTTTCGCCTGTTAAATAACAGGCGCAGTTATAACAGAAAGATTGCCGCATGGAAAATCATGAAGAAACATCGCAATGTCCTGGTTTTCGGGATCGCAAAACAGGACTTGTCATGTTCGGAATCCTTGAACTTATTCTCGGCGTGTTATGCGCGCTTATAATGTTCGGCATTATTGGATTCCCCTCTCTTCAAAAATATCCCGCTCCGCCGATGAATGCGGGCTCTATGGCGCGCGCAGCTTTTCCGGCATTTTTATTGATCTGGACGGGAATCGGTTCCATGAAAATCCGCCGATGGGCAAGAGCGCTTTCATTGATTATAGCGCTGTGCTGGCTTCTTGCCGGAATCAGCGGCCTTATTCTTATGTTCGTGTTTCTGCCCCATACGCACGGCCAGATGTCCCAGAGCGTTCAGGCGGCCAAAGAGGCGCCTGTGTTTGGCAGTTATTTGATGCTCGGGCTTAAGGCAGTCATTTACGTGATTGTACCGGCAATTTTTATTCTGTTTTACGCAAGCCCCAACGTGAAGGCCACCTGTGAGCTAAGAGACCCCGTGGTCCGCTGGACAGATAAATGTCCTCTGCCTGTTCTTACTGTGAGCATGATGTATGGATTGGCGGCAGGTTTAATGCTGTCAAGGGGATTATCCTTTTGGGCGATTCCGTTTTTCGGATTTGTCCTGAGTGGATGGGCGGGTTCAGCGGCGGCGCTTATTAACATTTTATTGCTTAGTTATGTGGCCTGGGGCACATACAAATTGAAAATTACGGCATGGTGGTGCGCGGTATTCATGACGGCCGCATGGGCGCTATCCGCGACCATTACACTTTCGCGTGTGAGTTTATGGGATTTCTATGAAAAAATGAATTTCCCCAAACAGTATCTGGAAATCATGACGGATTACATTATGCCGCACTATTCTTCTGTGGCCATGTTTTCCCGGGTCTGGGTTGTCTGTATCCTGGGTTATTTGCTCTTCGTAAAAAAATACTTTTCATCCCGATCCGCCTAAATTAAACAGCGCCTCTTATGCCATTGATCTTTTCTGAGGTCCCCTTCCCTTCCATCTATTGAGTATGCTTTTATTACGGCGGCATCCCTGTCAAATAAAATGGCTGGAGCGGCCGTCTAAAAAACATTTGTAAAAGGCTAAAAAGTATAAATCGTCCATTCATTTTCCACCATATTTGGTTGATATACCATATATGGGTGGTCATTTGAATTCACAAAAAATTCCTGTTCGCAAATCCTTAATTATATCATGATGATAATAATTATTATCGGTTTGTCTATTATGGCCCATATTTTGCTTTTGTTGTTAGATAATAATGCTTGCTACCTGATAGTGATAATCATTAATGAGGGAGTTGCATGTATATTTTGAGTAATGGCTTAGAAATGCGGTACCGTATCATCCCGTCATTTCAATACATTCTGCGAAATCCGCGAATCGTTCCTAAGTCAAAGACTCATGATAAATCGTTAAGAGAATCTCTATTTATTTCTATTCCTGTTGTTTTTAATTTCTTAACCTTAATAGCTGGTTGGTAATCAGCACGGTCCGGCAGCTATTACATATAAAGATATAAAAAATCGTCAAGACAAGGAACAAGCATGAACAACAAAACAAACGGGTCAGAGGGGAGGCAGAAGCATGAATAACTCAACCGCGGTAAATAAAAATCAGTCCGTGGGAGTTGATCCCCGTGCCGGTAAATATCTGACCTTTTTTCTTTCCAATGAGGAATATGGAGTTGAGATACTCAAGGTTCAGGAGATCATCGGCCGGATGCCGATCACACCGGTTCCGTTGACATCCAAATACATCCGGGGAGTTATCAATCTGCGGGGCAAAATTCATCCCATTATGGATCTCAATGTTAAGTTCGGCATGAATCAGACCGGGATTACCGACGAAACCTGCATCATCGTTATCAAAACATCCAGTTTAATGATGGGGATTCTGGTGGACAAGGTCTCCGAGGTTGTCAATGTGTCTTCCGATGATATTGAAGACACCCCGTCTTTCGGGTCGGACGTAAATACCGAATATCTTTTAGGCGTGGGGAAGACCGGAGGACGCATCCGCCTGCTTCTGGATATTGAAAAGGTGATCGCGGCTTCGGACATCATCAATTTAAAAAAGGCCGCCGCCAAAGAAATCAATCAGACAGAAGACTGATCAAGAAATCCAATTTGAATAAAAAGACATGAAAATAATAAAAAGGAGATAATGCATGATTAACGACATTAAAATAGGCACCAAGCTGACCGGAAGCTTTCTGGCGATTGTGGTCATTCTGATCGCGGTGGCGATGGTGGGCTATATCAATATAAGATCGATAGCGAACAGGGCTGACGCCATGTACAGCCAGAATACAGCGACCATCGGGGAAATGGGCGAAATCAATGCCAGCCTGGAAACAATGCGGGGTGACATCTACCGGTATTTTGACGTACCGGCCGACCGGGAGAAAATGGGCAAAAGTATAAATGATACCATTAATTTTGTAAACAAGACCATGCAGACTTATAAAGGCAGAAATACCGGGGCCGAAGAAAAAAAGATCATCGCTGAATTCGACGCGGCCTGGCCGGAGATGCAGCGCGGCTATAAAGAAGGAATGAAAGCTAAGGATGAGGGCAAGGATGATGAAGTTGCCCGCCTGCTGGGCGCAGGAAGCTATGGAGTTCAGGCCCGGATAAAAACCTTTGCCGCCATCCGTGCACTTAATGAAATCAACCGCAAAAATGCCGAGGCGGCCAATAAAATGAACAGCGAAGCCGCGTCTAAAGCCTCCGCCGCGGTGCTTATCGCCGCCATCTTAGCGGTTGGGCTGGCTGTGGCAATGGGACTGATACTGACTACATCCATCACAGGGCCATTAAGAAAGGGAGTGTGGATGATGGAGGAACTGGAACAGGGACACGTTTCGAGCCGGTTGGGGATGAAGCGAAAAGATGAAATCGGAATACTGTCCCAGGCCATGGACAGGTTTACCGACAAATTACAGAAAGTAGTCGTAGGTACATTAATAAAGATCTCAGCAGGCGATGTCGCGATAGAACTGCCTCAGATGGACAGCAAAGATGAAATCGGACCGGCCCTCAAACTGATGATAAATACCATCAAAAATCTGATTAAGGAGATGGATATATTAACCGGCAACGCCATGGAAGGCAAACTCGATGTCAGAGGAAATGCCAACGCGTTTGACGGCGCCTATCAGGAAATCGTTGCCGGTGTCAACAAGACACTGGATGCCATTATGGGCCCGATCAACGAGACCTCGGGCGCCCTGGTTCGTGTCGCGAACAAAGATATGACGGTCCGTGTCAAAGGCGATTACAAGGGCGACCATGCCAAAATCAAAGAATCCCTCAATCTGGCAGTGGAGAATCTGGACAAGGCCTTGCAGCAGGTGGCCGTCGGCGCCGAGCAGGTGGCCTCGGCCAGTGTCCAGGTAAGCACCGGCGGGCAGGCTCTGTCGCAGGGCGCGAGCGAGCAGGCCAGTTCTCTGGAAGAAATATCCAGCAATCTGCAGGAGATGTCCTCCATGACCAAGCAAAACGTCCTGAACGCGAGGGATGCCAAGGGCGTGGCGGATCAGGCTCGCTCTAGCGCCGATAAGGGCGTGGAGAGCATGGACAGGATGTCATCGGCGATTAATCAGATTAAATCGTCGTCGGATGCCACAGCCAAAATTGTCAAGACGATTGATGAAATAGCGTTCCAGACCAACCTTTTGGCATTAAATGCCGCGGTGGAAGCGGCGCGAGCCGGTGATGCCGGCAAGGGATTCGCTGTGGTCGCTGAAGAAGTGCGGAATCTGGCCATGCGCAGCGCCGAGGCGGCCAAGAACACCTCCAACTTGATTGAAGACGCTGTAAAGAATTCCGAAAACGGCGTAGCCATCAACACCGAGGTCTTGAAGAATTTCCAGGATATTGCCGAGAAGACCAACAAAGTCAGCCAGGTCGTGGCGGAGATCGCGGCGGCGTCCGAACAGCAGGATCAGGGAATAAGCGAAGTCAACAAGGCCGTGGAACAGCTTAATCAGGTCACCCAGCAAAACGCGGCCAATGCCGAGGAATCGGCAAGCGCCGCCGAGGAGATGTCTTCGCAGTCCGAGGAAATGCGCAGCATGGTGGCCGGCTTTAAGCTCAATGGCTCAGGAGGGTATGCGCAGACCCCGCGGTTGGGCAGACCATCAGGGCAATTGCCTCAAAATAATACGGCTCAACTCAAAAAAGGTTTAAAAGCAACGGCCGGTCTTATGCCCGATCCCCGCACAGTAATACCGCTGGATAGCAAAGACAGCAGCGTGTTGAATACCTTTTAACTCTGCCAAGGGTGATTCGATAGTCCCTTTCTCTCCAGCTCACAGTGGGGAGAGAAGGGGACGATCAATCAGGCAGATGATGATTTTTTTAAGTAAGTTTAATTTTTAAATTTTTCAGTTATCGGTTCATTTATAGCATTGCTCCCGCGGAAACTGGATTCTTCTCTACTGATCATAAAAGGAAATTACGCTATGAAAGAAAAAATCAGGACGATATTCGGAAACATAAAAAATATTAAAACTGTAAAGAAAAAAACATTTCTTTCCTCCGAATCGGCATTATCAAAGGAAAAGGAACACCTGCCAGGGGATGATGTTTCTTTAAGAATGTTTACGATTGAGGCGCTAAACAGCTTTGACGCGGAAAGATACAGGCACTTTCTTCAAAATATTCAGGAGGAATATTTTGAACTGGACCTCGCGGGCAAATTTACATTTTTCAATCGTTCCGTATGCCGGGTTCTGGGCTATTCCGCGGAAGAATTGATGGGCATGAATTACGGGTGCTACATGGCAAACAAAGAAATCGAAAAAGAAATATTTCAGGCGTTCAATAAAGTCTACAAATCTGAAGAACCTCTTAAAGAACATTTCTGGCAAATTACAAGAAAGGACGGGGCCAGACGGCATATTGAGGGATCATTGTCTTTAAAAAAGGATCCGGCGGGAAAATCAAAGGGATTTATCGTTATCGCGCGTGATATCACTCGCCGCAGACAGGCGGAGGAGAAGTTCCATAAAATATTCATGACAACGCCGGACTGCATCGTTATTACGCGGATGAAGGACGGACTTATCCTTGATGTGAACACGGGATTCGAAGAGATTACCGGATGGAAGACGGGCTATGCCATCGGACGAACGGCTTACGAAATAAATTTCTGGAATGATACAGCCGACAGGGTTTTCATGACCGGCGAACTGAGAGCAGGCAGAGATATCCTGCAACGTGAATTTCAATTCAGGCGATGCGACGGATCAGTACGGGCCGGCATCTATTCCGCCCGATCCATCAATCTTAACAGTGAAGGATGCGTTATTTTTATCCTGCGGGATATCACCGAAAGCAGGCAGATGTATGAAGAACTTAACCGGACTCTGGACATTCTGCGAAAAGGGATTGGCACAACCATCGCCGTTATGACATCCGCCATCGAGATGAGAGACCCGTACACGGCCGGCCATCAGAAAAAATCGGCGGACGTTGCCAGAGCCATTGCCACGGAAATGGGATTTACCCCGGAGAAAATCGATGGAATCCGCATGGCGGGCACCATCCACGACATCGGAAAATTATCCATACCCGCAGAGATACTATCCAAACCCACAAAATTGACGGATATCGAATATTCCCTGATAAAACAACACTCCATGAGCGGATACGAAATGCTGAAGGATATAGAATCCCCCTGGCCGCTGGCGGAAATCGTTTACCAGCATCACGAGCGAATGGACGGCAGCGGTTATCCGAGGCATCTGAAGGGTGATGAAATTATCATGGAAGCCCGCATTATAGCCGTGGCGGACGTTGTGGAGGCCATGGCATCGCACCGTCCCTATCGCGCCTCATTGGGTATTGACGCGGCTCTTCGGGAAATTGAGAAGAACAAGGGGATTCTATATGATAATGTTGTTGTCGATGCCTGCCTGAGATTATTCAGGCACAAAGGATTCCAGATTATATAAGATGAGAAAAGTAAAATAGCTTCGGTTCAGAAGAGTGACGAAATCTTTTTTCGCCTTTATCCCTGCCGGTTTGTTTAATCCCTTTTTTTCCGTAAAAACCTGTTACATGCTTTAAGTAGTGTTTATTGGTGTCAAAACGTCAGCGGGAATATTTTTATATACGGAATATTAAAAATAGTGTAAACGTCTAGGGCATCCTACCGGGTGTCTATCAAATGCCGGCGGGTGCCGGTATTTTTTCTTGCTATTGGAAAATGTTTAAAATATAAACCCGAAATCTTTAAAGGGATAAGGATGGGCGATTAGCTCAGTTGGATAGAGTGCTGGCCTCCGAAGCCAGATGCCGTGAGTTCGAGTCTCACATCGCCCACCAATTATTTCAGTAACTTGTCATCGCTAATCGAAGCCCTCTTTTATATCGAATTTGTAAACCTCTTAGTTCGCATTTCAAAGTTGCACCGCCTTGGTGATAAAGAGTTAAAGAAATACAAAAATAATATAAGAAAAGTGACAAGATAGAAAATATTTTCTTTTGCGCACCATTTTTTAATCTTAAAAATCATTCAATCCTCAGATCCCAAATAAACAAAAATTAACAGAATTCTAGCTTAATATGTGATACACGTTTTCAGGCGGGTTATAGTATTTGACGCAAAGGGATTATTGATTATGAGAATATTGTTCGCGGCGCGCGAAAACGCGTGGGGCGGTTTTTTAGAAATATTAAAAGCCAAAATGCCTCAGCATGAATTTCACGCAAGCGAATTCGTGGGACACAACACTTAATTGTTACCGGTCACGCAAGAAAACTTGATTAATATATGGCTAGAATATCATGTAAAGTTACAATAGAGAATCTACACCACATTATTCATCGTGGTGTGCGTTCCATTGCTATCTTCAAGGATGAATTAAGTGTTGTTTCCCAGAATCTTAAATCATTTAGAATAATGAATGCTTCCTTTGAAAAGGCTTTGGTAATAACCCGAGCTTCTGATGCTTTTCAGATCTTTATCTTGTTTGATAAGCAACCAATCATCAAACCCTTTTTCGATGGCAACCTTAAGCCATTTGATGGATTCTTCCATATTATGCTGCTTGGCATATATGCAACTCATATTATAATATGCATTTTTGTTGTTCGGTTCAATCGTTATTATCTTACGCAGATATTGCAAAGCCATGTCGTTATTTCCTCTCATGGAATGAACAATTGCGAGGTTCTGCAATGCATCAACTAATTTATGATCCCTATCCAGTGCTTTCAGATATTGTTCTATAGCCCTATCAGAATCGCCTGTATCAAGGAACAATTTACCCAGTTTGACGTATATCAAAGCCTGTTTATCTGTATCGAAGGAAGCAGCTTTTTGGTATTCAGGAATAGCATCTCGAATCAAATTACGACTTTCGAGAGCGTTTCCCAACTCTAAGTAGGACTTGCATATTAATTCATTTCTTTGAGGATATAGTAAACCACCTTTCATTGAATGGACAATCTCACGAGCCGTATTGATATCGTTTATCTTTAAAGAAAAAAGCAGGATCCTTGTGGCCTGAGGGATATCCAGGTTGGAAGAAAGATCTTTCGCCCTTAAACTCCCATTATCGGGCATGGGCAAGTCTTTTCTGGCAAATAAACATACGGAAGATCCGTAATGAATTAGTTTCCATTCCGGAGACGTTATGAAGTAATTAAGTACGGGGGATTTATAAGTGAGACACCACAAATCGCAAGGGCATTTCTTGAGAAAGGGGATCACATTTTTACCTAAGCAGAAATCATTATAATCCCCATACCATTCTTTATAGGGATAATACCTTGCGTCAATAAAGATCTTTGTTTCGGGATATAGAGCCCAGAGAAGATATGCCCCTGATTCATAGTCATTACCCATCTTAATTCCTGACAGATGTTTTTTTATGAACTCTGCTTCTTCCACAGGACTCACATAAATGTCTCTGGAGCCAAAATCTAGATTTTTCCATGAGTCATAAGTTGTTTGTCCAACTAGAAAAAAGAAGAATGTCATGATAATAAACAGATAGCATGTATACAAGGTACGTCTCATTTCCTGTATATGAGCATACCTGAAGGTAAGCAGATAAAGTGCTGAGAATACAAATATGACTGCCCAGAAATATGTAACGCGTATGAACCGGACATAAAGTGCTGCAAATACAAGATTTACAAGAATAAGCGCCCAGTCGAGTTTTCGATCTCTTATCTGAAAGTATAAAAGAATACTAAGAATAATACATGCAAGTATAAGATATTCAACAAAATGAAGTGACGCCGCTTGCGGATGGAAAATCGATTGATACTCTTGAACCGTCATGAAATCATGCAATTTGGCCTGACTATTAATGATGTTCTCTTGAATAAGCTGCAAGGGATATTTCCATCCATAAGGGTTCAATAGCGCGGCGGGACCGCAAAGAGCAATCGAGATGAAAAAATGTTTCCGCATTTTGGTCTTTAAAGTCACCTTTGGAGACATAAAACCATTTAAGATCTCTCCCACGAAAATGACCCCAAGGAAGGTCATTCCAAATATTACACCACCATGACAGTTAATCCATATCATCATAGTCACGGGAAACAGGTAGCATAACCACCATTTATCCTTATGGGATGACTTGATGGAAATCCAAATAAATACCATTATGGTTATTAATAGGTATGAGAATATCTGCGGCTTAATATGAATGCCTGCAAAAGACATCAATAAGCCCAAAAGGCAGATTAACCATGATACAGGCTGATATAATAAATCATTCTTCCACGAATAGAGGACTACAAAAAAGATAAAGAAGATAATGCAAAAGTATTTTAAGACAAGTAAAATACTAATTCCTCCCGTTTTATAGAGGGTATAGAGAAAAATCTCAGGTATCCATGCACAGTAAATCAGATCATTGCTGGTCGGTGTCCAACTGAAGATTGTATGGTCGAGGATAAGAGTATGATTTTGTATCATGTAACGGGCATAGGCCAAATGAAACCAGAGGTCTCCATCTTCCATTGATTGGGTATATTTGGCTATCGCTGTTAAAACGACGCAAATGACAATTACAAATAATATGATTTTGTTGATAAAGTTTTTATTTGTAGTATCTTCAAAAACCATTCATCCCCCTTAAAACAAAATGCACAGCATATGATTCATAACGTTTCCAAAACGTGCCAGTCACAAAAGGGCACAAAAATAAAAAGAGATATGTTTCTGCCAAACACACACAAATTTCAAAATCACGATGATATGTTTTAATGAACTGTTCCAGATACCGTGCCTGAAAAGGAATAGGTAGAAGCTGCGATTTGTGTAATATTTATATTCGGCTCTACTGGGATGGATCAAAATTGCTTGCCGATTAAATATAGTTATTTTGTTTTTAATGATGGTAGGTTTAAAGAAACTTTTATACAATACCACATTTGGGTAGTTTACAGAGTGTGCATAAAGGGTGCGCAGGGTGTGAATAAATGGGTGTTCAGGGGCAAATTTTACTTAAATGTAATATTTTTAATTCCCTCATGGGTACGAAAAAAGAAAAGGGGTCATGTCTTTGCTTGGCTCATGTTGATTAAATGAAATAAAAACCATTCTTACAATGCAATCTTTTCCTTCCAAAGAAACAAAAATTAACACAATTCTAGCTCAATTTGTGATAGAGGTTCTCAAGCGGATTAAAGTATTTGACGCAAAGGGATTATTGATTATGAAAATATTGTTCGCGGCGCGCGAAAACGCGTGGGGCGGCTTTTTACAAATATTAAAGGCCAAAATGCCTCAACACGAATTTCACGCAAGCGGGTATTTTGGATTCAAAACGCTTGAAGGCTTCGATGTATTAATTCCTACGATGAGCGTCGTAGATAAAAATGCCCTGTCAACAGGCGATCGTCTCAAACTCATCCAGCAATGCGGCTCCGGATTGGAGGCCGTTGATATCGGGGCGGCTCATGAGATGAATATCCGGGTGGCCAATGTCCCCACCGACATTTCCGGCAACGCCGAATCTGTTGCGGAACTCGGCATCTTCATGATGCTTGGTTTATCCCGGCATCTCAACAAAATGAAGGTAAGTTTTTCCAACTGGCAAATGGGTGTTCCGCAGGGCAGGGCATTAAAAGGCAAGACCGTGGGGGTTATCGGACTGGGCGGCATCGGGCGCGCCCTGATTAAAAGGCTCAAAGCTTTTGATGTCCATATCCTTGGAATCAGGCAAAACAATCCTGAAGCAACCGTAAAAGAACTGGATATAGAATGGGCCGGCACTCAAAAAGATTTGGGCGAGCTGTTGAAAAGATCCGATTATGTTGTTCTTTGCCTGCCGCTCACGAGTGATAGCAAAAATATCATAGATGCCGATGCTTTTAATATGATGAAACCCGGTTCATTTATCATCAATCTTTCGAGGGGCGGCCTGATTGACCATGATGCTTTGGAGCAGGCCCTGAAGGCAAATAAAATTGACGGCGCGGGCCTGGATGTGTTTTGGGAAGAGCCGCCCAATCCCGATGATCCGATCTTTCAGTATAATGTGCTGGCGACACCGCATATTGCCGGTTCAACCGATGTTTCCATGCAGGGCATTGTGTCTGCGGTGGCTGAAAACATTAACAGGCTGGAGAAAGGATTAGAACCTCTTTATCTGAAATAAAATAAGGTAACACGTCTAATTCAAGCGCCCAAGCTATGGTAGTAAATAACCACCATATTCCTTACAATTAATCATCGTTGTTTTCATTTATTTCTTTAACTAATTATATAAAAAAAAGAATATTCCCTTTAAGCAGACCGTATAGGCAGGATAACACGTTGTGCATATATGGAAATTATAAATTAAGGAGAAATGACTTATGGCAGAAAATTGGAAAGAAACAATATATTGCGCGACAGAATGCTCAAGCTGTCACAAAGCATTGAAGCAGGATGACAAAAGAATTCTGTCCAGTTACAGCAATGACGTCATATGCCTGAATTGCAAATGGAAAGAAGAAAGAAAGCCCGATTATGAAGAAGCGTCCAAGAAGATGATCGGCCAGTGCATGATGGACATTGAATTAAAGCAAAGCGACCCGGAGGGCTACTGTTACAGTCACTTTTACCCGTATCAATGCTGAGTCCGGTTAGAGAGATTTTTAAAAAGCGCTTTTGACGAATTTATTAACAAATAAAAGGAGAGGATAAATATGACAAAGAAAAATTATCTCCGCATGATTATGATCCTGGCTGTCGCCATTTTGGCGCTGGGCGGCTGGCTGCTTCATTTACGGATACATGAGATCACCAAAGACACCGAAAACTATATCCCCTTTGTATCCGGTATTATCAGCATAATCGTTATACCTTTATTGTTTGCCTACCGGCCGACGCTCCCTTTTGCCTATCTTATCAACGGCATGACGGTCATCATCGGCACAATCACCATGACGCATTTCACACTAACGCATCCGCCGGATGTATGGACGCTGCAAACAGTTTTATTTGGCACTCTTTTGGCCGACATCATCCTTCTTTGGGGAAAATTTGCCGTAGGCAAGGCAATTTATGAGCTGGAACCCGCGATAAACAATCCCGAAGCGCTAAGAAGCAAGGGCAGGTTTTTCAGGTTTCCCAATATGGGTTTCTGGCTTTTGCATGTTGTTACGCTTAGCGTTGTTTACACGATCGGCAAGTATCTTTGGACATAACAGGAGGTGACTATGAAGTATATCATGTTTTTACAGCCGGGCTGGTGGATATTGCATGTCGTGGCGATTTTGCTTGTGCTCATCATTAGTCATTTATAAATGGTGATAGTAGCAATAAATAATGTTATTAATAGATATGTTATATGTCTATAATAAAGATAAACTTTAACTATTTTAAAAAGTAGGGACAAGCCATGGATCATTATGAAGACAGGGCAGACGCGGGAAGATATCTGGCGGGAAAACTGCAAAAATACGCGCACAAATCCGATACTATTGTTTTGGGACTGCCACGGGGCGGTATTGTTGTCGCTTTTGAAGTGGCACAGGAACTTAGCCTGCCGATGGATGTTTTTCTGGTGCGGAAATTAGGCGTTCCGGGCTACGAGGAGCTGGCCATGGGAGCGATAGCATCGGGCGGCACTCAGGTGCTCAATCCGGACGTCGTGCGCAGTATAAGGATAACTTCCGCCGAGATTCAGCGGGTCGCGGACAGAGAAGAAAAGGAACTGATCAGGCGGGAACACGCGTACAGGAACAATCATGCGCCTTATAAAGTAAAAGACCAGACGATTATACTGATTGATGACGGCCTGGCGACAGGCGCGACCATGCGCGCCGCCGTGTCCGCGCTGCGAAAACAAAAACCGTTCAAAATCGTGGTCGCGGTTCCTGTGGCCTCAAGAGAAAGCTGTGATGAAATAGGGGCGCAGGCCGATGAAATAGTCTGCGGCATTACGCCTCCGAATTTCAACGCGGTCGGCGCCTGGTATGAAGATTTCAGACAGACATCTGACGAAGAAGTTGTCTCTTTGCTTAAGCGGGCAAATACTTCGCAACAAAACGCAGGGCAGATGATATGAGGTCTTTGCGGATAGAGGGATGATCGTATGAAAGAAACAACGGTGCACATTCCCGTGGGCAATGCCGTTCTGGAAGGCGATCTGGCGATACCTCCCAAATCCCAGGGAATCGTGATTTTTGCCCACGGCAGCGGCAGCAGCCGTTTCAGCTCGCGCAACAAGTATGTCGCCGAATATTTGCAGCGCGAAGGTTTCGCGACTCTTTTGTTTGATCTGCTGACGCCCGAAGAGGAAAGAATAGACAACTACAATATGGAATACCGTTTTAATATCAAATTGCTTACCGTACGCCTGTCCGGCGCGACCTTATGGATAACAAAACATGCCCCTGCGTCTAAATTGGCCGTGGGTTATTTCGGCGCGAGCACCGGGGCCGCGGCGGCTTTGGCTGCCGAAAATGATCATCACGGCACTGTAAAAGCCGTCGTATCACGCGGCGGCAGACCCGATCTCGCGGGAGGGGCGCTGCCGCAGGTTTTAGCGCCCACGCTGTTTATTGTTGGAGGGGAAGATCATCAGGTTCTCGACCTGAACGAGCAGGCCATGGCGAAGATGCGGGCGGTTAAGGAATTAAGCATCGTTCCCGGAGCGACGCATCTTTTTGAGGAACCGGGAGCCCTGAAGACTGTCTCGGGACTCGCGCTTGGCTGGTTTCAGCAATACCTAAAAGCGGGAAAATCCTGATCCCCGAAGTATTTTCAGCGCCAAAGGCCGGGAATTTTAGCTTCGCAATTCGGGCAGCGGCCGTTTTCGAGCGTTAAGTTTTTCAGGCTCATGTAATTTCTTTCGATAATCTGTTTTCCGCACTGATGACAAAAAGTATTCGAGCCTTCCGTGACATTGCCCAGATACACATACTTAAGTCCCGCCTTTAGGCCTGTCTCTTTCGCTTTTTGCAGTGTTTGCAGCGGGGTGGCCTTGCGATCGGTCAGTTTGTAGTCCGGATGGAAGCGGCTTAGATGCCAGGGGATCATGCGATCCACGCCCGCGAGAAATTCGGCGATATCCTTCAACTCATCGTCGGAATCGTTCTCTCCTGGAATGATGAGCGTTGTCACTTCCACCCAGATGCCCGAGGCTTTCATGGCCGAGATGGTATCCAGCACCGGCTGCAGGCGGGCTTTGCAGGTTTTTTTATAGAAATCGTCGCTGAAACTCTTGAGGTCAACGTTGGCCGCGTCCAGATATGGATGGATGGTATCCAGCGCCCTCTCGGTCATATAACCGTTTGTAACAAACACGTTGTAAAGACCGGCTTCTTTTGCCAGTTTCGCGGTATCGTAGGCATACTCAAAGAAAATGGTCGGCTCCGTATAGGTATAGGAAATACTTCGGCACCCGGCTTCTTTCGCTTTTTCGACAACCTGCTTAGGCTCCATGTAACGCCGTGAAGAGGTCAGGCCGTTCTCCACCGTAGATTGAGAAATTTGCCAGTTCTGGCAGAAACCGCATCTGAAATTGCAGCCGATGGTCGCGATGGAATAACTAAACGTACCCGGCAGGAAATGATACAGCGGCTTTTTTTCGATAGGATCAACGTTGGCGGCGATGATTTCCGAGTAGACCATCGTCATCAGTGTCCCGCGCAAATTTTGACGAACGCCGCAGATGCCGAATTTATTCTGGGCGATTTTGCATTCGTGCGCGCATAAAAAGCAATGAACTTTTTTGTCATCGGTCTTTTCCCACAGCATGGCTTCCCGCATCATCTTTTCCTCGCAATTTTTTTTATTTACTTTTCTCCATGTCCCGGTTTTCCAGTTCCTCGGCGGAATCGTCAACACGCTCCTTTTTGGCGGCCAAAAGCAGATACATCGCCGGAACCATAAACAGCGTGAAGATCGTTCCTATGGAAATGCCTGACATAATGACCAAACCCATATGAAAGCGTCCTTCGGCTCCGGCCCCCGTTGCCATAACCAGCGGAAGCACGCCCAGCACCATGGCCGCCGTCGTCATCAAAATGGGGCGCAGGCGCACGCACGCCGCCATCTCAACGGCGTCACGCTTGCTTTGACCTTCGCGCTGCAAGTCGTTCGCGAATCTTACAATGAGAATCCCATGCTTGCTGATGATTCCCATGAGGGTGACGAGTCCCACCTCCGTATAAATATTAAGGCTCGCGTGCCCGATGCCCAGGCTGATAAAAATCATGGCGCCGCAGATCGACATGGGAACGCTGATGAGAATGATCAGGGGGTCCCGGAAACTTTCAAACAGGGCGGCCAGGGCCAGAAAAATAATAATCAGGGAAAAGAAAAAAGTTATAATGAGGGCGCTTGACTCCTGCATGAATTGACGGGACTCCCCGCCGTAATCTATACTGTATCCGCTGGGAAGAACGTCGCGGGCAATGGCTCGAAGACCGTCGAGCGCCTGTCCCAGTGTCACATTCGGAAGCGGAACGGCGGACAGAGTTGCGGCGTTGAGCTGCTGGAAGTGATTGAGCGATTCGGGAACGACCTGCCTCTTCAGCCTGAGAATGGTGGACATGGGAATCGAGTTGCCGCCCGCGGTTTTGATATAATAATTTTTCAGTTGATCGGTGGTAAGGCGGTTGCGCTGTTCCACCTGAGGGATGACTTTGTAGGAGCGTCCCGCAAGATCAAAGTAGTTGACGTATCCACCTCCCAGCATGAAGCCGAGCGCGCTGCCGATATCGCGCATGGTCAGGCCAAGGGTTGCGGCCCTGTCGCGGTCGATGTCGAGCACCGTCTGGGGCCGGTCTACTTTAAGATCCGTGTCCACATAACCAAAAAGGCCGCTCTTTACCGCCCGGTCAAGCATGGCGAAAGAAACTTGGTTGAGCTTATCGAAAGATTCGGTTGTCCCGATGACAAACTGAACGGGAAGACCCCGCCCGCTGCCGGGCAGCGGGGGTCTCAGAAAAGAGACAATGGTGGCGCCGGCGATTGTATTCATCTGCCGCTGTACCAGCGGATTGAGTTCCATCGTAGTTCGTTTGCGTTCATCCCACGGTTTTGTCACCATGCCGGCAATGCTTGTGTTAAGACCGCTCACTCCGTCAAATTGAAAGACATGATCGGTTTCGGGATAGGACTCACAGATTTTAAACACCTCTCTTGAATTCAACTGCGTTTGTTCCAGCGTCGCGTCCGGGGCCGTCGTAATCAGGGAAATGATAATCCCCTGATCTTCCTGGGGGGCCAGTTCGTTTTTAGAGCCCATATACAGAAAATAATTGCTGGTCAGAATAATCAAAGCCAGAATGACGGTGACGGGCAGATAATCGAGCGCTCCGGAGAGCATCCGTCCATAGAGATTACGCAGGGATTCGAAAATCCAGTTCACAAGCCTCGCGAATCGGCCGGGCTTTTCCCCTGGAGGCCTCAGAAAACGCGAGCACATCATGGGAGACAGCGTAAGCGCGATGACGGCGGATACGGTTACCGTCGCGGCCAGCGTGAAGGCGAACTCGGTAAAGAGGGCTCCCGTGAGTCCTCCCATGAAGGCAATGGGAATATACACGGAAATAAGAACCGCCGTGATGGCTACAATAGGCCCCGCCAGTTCGCGGGTGCCCCGGATGGCGGCTTCAAAGGGCGGCAGGCCGTCCTCGATATGGCGGTGCGCGTTTTCCACGATGATGATGGCGTCATCCACAACCAGACCGATGGCCAAAACCAGCGCCAGAAGCGTCAGCAGGTTGATGGTATAGCCGAGAATCAGCATAATAAAAAACGATCCGATCAAAGAAAGCGGAATGGCGACGGTGGGGATGATCACGGAACGCAGGGTGGCAAGAAAAAGGAATGTAACAATGGTTACGATCAGCAGGGATTCGAAAATCGTGATGATAACTTCCCTAATGGAGCTGTTAACATATTTGGTCGCGTCATAAACAATGCGGCCGTTGAGCCCCTGGGGCAGTTGTTCCGCGATGGAGGGAAATGCCTTTCGGACGCCGTCGATCACGGCCAGAAGATTTGCTGTGGGTGCGACTTTGATGCCGATGTATGTCGCCCGTGAACCGTCGAATGAGACTTGTGTGTCATAATCTTCCGAACCCAGCGTTACCTTGGCCACGTCGCCCAGACGGACGATCGCGTTTCCCTGCGTCTTCAAAACGAGATTGCTGAACTCCTCGACCGTGTGAATGGTCGTGTCGGCAACAAGATTAACCGTCACCATTTGCCCCTGGGTCCGGCCGACCGCGGAGATATAGTCATTATTGGCCAGGGCATTGCTCACATCCGTAGCTGTTACGTCAAGGGCCGCCATTTTAACCGGATCCAGCCACGCCCTCATGGCAAAACGGCGCTGTCCGAGAATCTCGGCGACCTGCACGCCTTCCACGGCCTGCAATTTCGGCTGGACAACCCGGATTAAATAATCTGTGATTTTGTTGCTGGTCATCTCATCGCTGTAAAAACCTATGTACATGGAATCGATGGGTTCGCCGACGGCCAGACTGACTACCGGAAGCTGGGAGTCCTTGGGCAGCTGGTTTAAAACAGCGTTTACCTGCGCGTTGACTTCCGTCATGGCTTTGCTGGAATCGTAGTTGAGGCGGAGATTGGCCTGAATGACGCTTTGGTTTTGCGTGCTTGATGATGTCATATAGTCAATGCCGTTGGCCTGGGCGATGGAATTCTCCAGCGGCGTTGTGATAAAGCCCGACACCACCGAGGGATCCGATCCGGTATATATCGTCGCGACGGTTATAACGGCATTTTGCGTATAAGGAAATTGCCTGATGGCAAGGAGTTCAATCGAGCGCAGTCCCAGAACCAGGATAAAAAGACTCAAGACAACTGCAAGGACCGGGCGGCGGATGAAAATGTCCGTAAAATGCATATTAAGAATTCCTTTTTATTCGTCAACCGGCTGCGGCGCGGCGTCATTCTTGGGTTGAACCCTGTTGTCAATGATGACCTTGCTGCCCGGTTTTAGTTTGAACTGGCCGCTGGTAACCACGGTCTCTCCTTCTTTGATTCCCTTAAAAACAGCTATCTGGTCACCCCGCGACGGTCCCAGAGTGACAAACGTCTGCCGCACAGCCCGCGGTTCGCCCGCGGCGCGCTCTCCGGCCGGCTCTTCGACAATGTAAACCGTTTCACCATACGGATTAAAAGAAACAGCCGTGCGTGGCAGTGTCAGATATTTCTGCTTCTTCCCCGTTTGAACGAACACCGAGGCGTACATACCGGGAAGAAGCTCTCCGCGCGGATTGGCAAAAGTTGCTTCAATCTGAATGTTGCGCGTTTGCGGATCGACCCTCGGGTCGATGGTGGAAATTTTTCCGTGAAAAATCCGGTTCGGGTAGGTGTCCGTAGTGGCGGTGACAGTTTGTCCCGTTGAGATAAGATTAATGTTCTGCTGAGGCACATAAAAGTCGACATAAATGGAATTCAGGTCCTGAAGCGTTACGATTTTATCGCCGGGATTAATATACTGGCCGAGATTGATCGCGCTTACGCCCAGCCGTCCCGTAAACGGCGCCCTGATGGTTTTCTTATCGACGATGGCCTTCTGCTGGGCCACCAGGGCACGCTTGTTCTTCAGGTCCGCGGCATCCCCGTCAAGGGTCGCCCGGCTTACGGCATTGGCTTCAAATTGCTTCTTGTCGCGATTGTAAGTGATTTCGGCAAGATCCGCCTGGGCCTGAAGCGCGTGCAATTGGCCGATATCCGAGTCGGCGTTGAGCTGGACGAGCGAATAACCTTCTTTAATCGTTTGTCCGGGGCGAAAAAAAATGTCGCGGACAAGCCCTGAAATTTCACTGGTCACATCAACGCCGCGCACGGCGCGTAGGTTGCCCACGGCCTGAATCTCCGGCTGCCACGTATCGTAAGACGCTTTTATCGCCGTAACCGTAACCGGAGGCGCGCCCCGGTTCTTCATGGCCATCATCATCTGCCGGGCGACAAAAGCCTTGTATCCGTATATTCCTCCGAAGATAATGCCAACGCCCAGAAGCATGATAACCGTAACCATCAATGTCTTTTTTTTATTCGCCATGTTCATACGGTTTAATTCTCCTTTTCGTTTTTCCGTTTTGGGGTTTGGTCTTCATTCCACCATCCTCCTCCGAGGGCGGGGTACAGAGCCGCCGTATCGGCGAATCGCGCGGCCCGCGCGCGTGTCAGCAGAATCCGGGCTTCGCCGTATTGCTGCTGGGCGACAAGAAGATTCAAATAGCTTACAGCCCCCGCCTCGAATTGTTTGCGCGTCAGATCAAGGCTCTCGCGCGCCGCCTGGGTTGCCTCCGCCTGCGTCTGAAGCGCGCGGGCGTCAGCCTCCAGAGATCGCAGGACATCGGCGACATTGGAAAAGGCGTTAAGGATCGTGTCGCGGTAAGCGGCCATGGCCTGATCGTAAAAGGCGATTGCCGCCCGTCTCTCGGCCGTAAGGGTTCCCCCGTGGAAAACGGGCTGTAATAATCCGGCGCTTAAGTTCCAGACGGTTGTCGAACCGCTGAAGAGGTCCGAGACAGTTGATGAAGCCGTGCCGTAAGAAGCGGAAAGCGTGATTGCCGGATATAAATTGGCCGTAGCCACGCCGACTTGCGCGCAGGCCGCGTGCAGCAGGGCATCGGCAGCCCCGACATCGGGGCGCTGCCGCACTAGTTGGGATGGCAGGCTGACGGGAAGTTCCTCCGGCAGCCGCATGGTATCGAGATTTATTTGCGCAAGTGTGACTTCGCCTGGTAGCTTGCCCGTGAGGATAGCCAGTTGGTGGCGAGTCAGGGAAAGATCTTTTTCCAGCGGCGGAAGCGTTGAGCGTGTCTGGGCGAGCAGGGCGCGTTGCGTAAGAATATCGGATTGAGAAACGCCGCCAAGGTTAAAACGTTTCCGGATGATATCCAGTTGTTCCTCTTCGAGCGCGACGAGCTCATGAGTTGTCTGGATCTGAAGTCTCAGGGATGCTTCTTGAACGGCGGTTGTTACGATATTGGCGGAAAGAATCTGGTATGCGCCTTTTAACTGGAAGCGTTCATAGTCGATTTGCGCCTGCGCGGCTTCCAGTTGTCTTCTGAAACCGCCGAAGACATCCAGGGTATAAGAAACGGTGACTGAAGCGTTAATCAGGTTGAAGGCAGGGATATCGATGTCTCCCTGACCGGTGGCATCGCCGGAGATTTTTTGACGCGATACTCCGGCCGCAACGTCCGCGGCAGGCAATAGATATCCAAACCGGGCATTACGGTTTTCCTGCGCCTGTCTCAGGCGCGCCTTCGCGAGAGCCAGGGAAGGATTGTCGTTAAAGGCCTGTTGAATCAGAGCATTTAATTCCTCGGAATGAAAAAGTTGCCACCAAAGGCCGGGGATATCGCCTCCGGCGATGAAACGCTGACTGGCTCCGGCGGGGCCTGAGGATTCCGCGGTGCTGTTCGGGAGAGGCTCTGACGTATAGGATTTAACCGCGGGCGCGTCCGGAGATTGGAAATCGGGTCCGACCATACAACCGGAAATTCCGGTTAAAAGAAGACAGACTATAATGACGATCTCCGCCCAATGGTTAAATGAACGGACATTGATAAAAACACGCATAGGGTACATATCCTTTTGGCAACCGGACCGGATTAATGAAACCGGTTCGGCAAAAATGCGGAACATTACTTTTGGCAATGCCGTTAGTCAGGCATTTTTCTTGTCCCGGGCCATGATTTGAACGAACGGACAAGCTTATCCATGTCCGCGGCGATTGGCAGCATGTGCGACGCGGCGAGCAGCTGATAAATCTGTACGACCGTTTCGGCGAGAGCGTCCTGCGCCCTCAGAATGAAGATGGGTTCCTCCGCTGCAATCCGGGGAATGTCCATTGTTCCGTACTTTCCCGACAGTGCCATATTCTACCTCCTTAAACAAAACAGGTATTGCCTCCATCTGCAAAGTATTGATCCCTCGTTCTGGATTCCGGAAATAATTTCTGTAAATCAATTTGAAGATATTTAACGATTCCATCCGCAATACACAATAAGAGTAAATAGATAGAAGATTGTCAGGTATTTCCTCCCATTGGGCCGCCAACCGGCAGGCTGTATTACCATGCATGTTCGCCCTGTCCGGCGATAATTAATACCTACCAATCTGCTTCCATTTTATTCTCATTGTCTTCCCCCGTGCTTGGTTTAAATTATCTCAAAATAAAATCAGGAGGTGCGTTATGGCACAAGAAAAAGGAGCCCAGTTATTGCCCGTGACCCGCCATGCTTTTCCCCGATGGGATCTGTCACCGTGGTTTGATGAATCTTATTTGATGCCTTTTGGGTCCATGAGACCGTTCTTTTCCATGACTACGGAAATGGAAGATATCATGCCCAATGTGGACATCTTTGAGGATAAAGGCGAACTGGTGATGAAGGCGGATCTTCCCGGCATCAAAAAGGATGACGTTGAAGTGACCCTTACCGACGGAAGCATCAGGATTTCGGGCGAGAGAAAGCATGAAGACGAGGTCAAGAAAAAAGATTATTATAAATGGGAACGGTCCTACGGTTCTTTCTCACGGTCATTTATTCTGCCCGCGGAAGTGGATACCAGTAAGATTAAAACAACCTTTAAAGACGGCGTTCTTGAAATAAGGATGCCGAAAAGCGAAAAGGCAAAGAGCAAAGAAGTAAAGGTCAAGATTCAGTAACACCCATAAATGTTTTTAAAGATAATCATCTTGCAATCACGATCATTTTAATCAGGGACGGCGGTTGCGAGATGATTATTTTAATAAATCCCGGAGGCGGTTTGCGATATGAATTTACAAATGAGTGTAAAAGAAGGTTCTCATCAGGATCAGCCAAATATCTGTAAGGTCATCAAGGTAACTCCTGAGAACCGCGACATCAATACGCTGTTTCTGGAAGCATCGGATGAGAAGTTCCGTCATCGGGTTGCGGGACAGTTCGCCTCCATTATGATGATGGGGCCCGAAGGATGGAGCCTGCCGCATTCGTTCTCCCTTTCCGGCGCGCCCGAAGAATCCAGCCTGCGTTTCACGATCAAGAATGTCGGAAAATTCACCTCGGTCATTCCTGATCTTAAACCGGGAACATTGGTTAGGTGCAGAGGACCCTTTGGCGTCTTTTGTAAAGATATTGATACCAGACACGCTATCATACTTATGGCCGGGGGCGTCGGTGTCGCGCCTTTTCTGAGCGTGCTCAGGCACTTCAGATATCTCAAGGCAGGCAACAGAGTCACTCTTTTTTGGGTGAATAGAAGCATCGAAGATGTCTTTTGTTCAGATGAGATTGCCGCTATGACCAAAGAATTATCTCTTCGGGTAGTTTACTGCCTGAGCCGGGAAGACAATGTGAAGAAATACATCAGAAGCGAGTATCCGGGCATATTCTATGAAAATGGCCGCTTAAGCTACGATATTATTAAAAAGTTCTGGATAGCGAATGACGATGCCTTTTACCTGTGCGGTCCGAACCCGATGATGGAAGCTGCCCTTACGGAGCTTGGCCGTCTGGGCGTGGAGAGGCAGGCGGTACAACTGGAAAAATATGCCTGAAATAAGATAATTGTCCGGATTTGGGCCCGGCTTTTATTTAAGCTTTGCAAATTATTTGGACATAAAAAGGCCACACCCGCGAACCGTTAATCAAAGAAAGGAAGAATTGTATGAGCAAATCACCATGGTATTTAAACAAGTCGCCTTTGGGGGCGGCCTATATTCATTATTCAAACACGGCCCGCAATAATACCGTTTTGGACAGCAAAACGAAAGAACTGATAAGACTGGCCGTTTCATCGGTGTTCAGATGCAACTATTGTACGGAACATCACATCAAGGGCGCGTTTTCCGAGGGAGCGACTAAAGAGGAAATATCGGAAGCCCTGTTGCTTGCCTCCCTGCAGGCAGCCGGCACTCAGCTTTACTGGAACAGGGATCTGTTTGAACGGTATCTCGGAGAAGAAACGGACAAGGTTAAAACTGTCTGAATAAATTAAAAGAAGGTGTTCATGATGCTCAAAGTTAAAAATTTTGCCGATGTTCTTGAGGTGGCGGTGCGTATTGAAAGGAAGGGGGGCGAATTTTACAATAAGTTGACATCATTTGTACGTTCTCCCGAGGCCAATGCCGTATTTTCATATCTCGCGGCGGAAGAGGAAAAACACGCGGGGCTGTTCAGGCAGTTGCTTCAGAAAATCGCGGAATATCCTCCCCGTTATAATTATCCCGGCGAATACGGTTTGTTCATAGAAGGCGTTGCTTCCCGTTTCCTGGATAAAGCAGAGAAAGGCGTTTTGTCGTTGACTGCGGCAAACGAAAATGACGCGCTGGACATCGGCATTGAACTGGAAAAGGAATCCATTCTCTTTTATCTGGAGATAAAGACGGAGAGCAAATTAAGTCCCAAAGAAGACAAGATATTGCAGAAAATTATCGATGAGGAGAGATCGCATTGGCGGAAACTTTTTTCTCTGAAAAATAAGATAAAATTTTAACGCTGATGCGCGCTGATAAAATTGCGCGAGGAGATATCCCCCGGCATGTCAGAGGGTTTGAATTAAGTAAAGGCCTGTTAGTTTTACCTGTCACTATTCTCACATCAAACTATTATTGTCTTTTACGGCATGGTTCGTAAAATACGGAAAAATCAATCTTGGGTAAAATAATGCCCGAAGAAAATAAAGCAAATTATTTGGAGGTGTATCATGGCACAAAAAAAAGCAGCAGAGTTGACGCCTGTTTCCGGCCGTTATTTCACTCCTGAGGAAGTGAATAAATGGTATGATGATTCTTTCTTAACGCCGCTTCAGTCGTTCAGGCCGTGTTTTTCCGCACTGTCCCCCGACGCGTATGATATTGTTCCCAATGTGGACATCTACGAAGACAAGGGGGATCTGGTGATGAAGGCCGATCTTCCCGGGGTCAATAAAGAAGACGTCGAAATCACCCTGACGGACGGACACATCAATATATCCGGAGAGAGAAGACAGGAGTCGGAAATCAAGAAGAAGGATTATCTTAAATGGGAGAGGACCTACGGATCTTTTTGCCGGACGTTTGTTCTGCCCGCGGAAGTGGATGCCGACAAAGTTAAATCAACCTTTAAGGACGGCATCCTCGAAATAAGAATGCCGAAAACCGACAGGGCCAAAAGCAAAGAAATTAAGGTTAAAATTCAGTAGCTGAAACTTCATGAACTAAGAATTAAAACATCATCCAGCCGGTTAAGGTTTTTTTCTGCCATTAACCGGATTGGATGATCTGTATGTAAAATGAAGTATCATAAAAAATGGCGTGCCGGTGCAACATGTGTTTGGGTTTCATAATAATCCATAATTTATGTTTATGATCATGGATAGGCACGGCCTCATATTATACTCCGGTTTACTTATCATTGTGATCTGCCGCAAAAATATTATAATTTTTAAACACTGCCGATACCGGCGGTAACGATAAGGCATCAGCCTATTTAAAATATTTTAGATTAGGTTTTACAATGAACATCATCGTCTGCATAAAACAAGTGCCGGGGATAACGGACGTTCAAATCGATCCCGAAGACAATACGCTTGTCCGTGAAAATATTCCCAGCATCGTCAATCCGTTTGATATGTACGCGATAGAAGAAGGATTGCGCCTGAAAGAAGCGCACGGAGGCCGTGTGACTGTCATTTCCATGGGGCCGCCGCAAGTGGCATCGGCGCTCAAAGACGCGCTTGGCATGGGCGCGGACGATGCCGTACTGCTGACGGACCGCGCTTTTGCCGGCGCCGACAGTTGGGCCACCGCCTATACGCTGAGTCTGGCCGTTAAAATGATGGGAGAGTTTGATATCATCATCTGCGGAAGGCAGGCGATCGACGGAGACACGGGACAGGTCGGTCCGGGACTGGCGCGCCAGCTGGGCATCAATCAGTTAACCTATATCAGCAAAATAAAAGAAATTGATCCTTCAGGAAAAACCATTACGGTGGAGCGGCTTCTTGAAGAAGGCCGTGAAATCGTGGAAGCCGGTCTGCCCGCTTTGATTACCGTTGTAAAAGATATCAACCAGCCGCGTCTGGCAACTGTCGCCAATATTCGCAAGGCTTCCCGAATAAAAATAAAAGTGATGTCCGCGGCTGATTTAACCGGAGTGGATGTGAACAGACTGGGCATAAACGGAAGCCCTACAAAGGTGATTAAAATATTCAGTCCGCCAAAAAGGGAAGGGATCCTGGAGTTAATTAAGGCCGATAATATCAATGAAGCGGCCATTCAATTAGTGGACAGGATTATGGCCGAGAAAATTTTATAGGGGAAATACATGCCTCTTTTGGAAGTTGACAATGATAAATGCGTAGGCTGCGGAAATTGCGTTGATGTATGTCCTTTCGGAGCGCTGTCATTGGATGGCGACAAAGTTGTGGTCAATGACAAATGCACAGATTGCGGGGCATGTATCGATGCCTGTCCCACAATGGCGCTCAGTCTTCCCCAAAGGCCTGCGGTTAAGACTGAGGATACCGGTCAATACAGCGGGGTTTGGGTTTGGATAGAAATATTCAACAAACAGATTACGGACAATTCCGCGGAAATTCTGGGACAGGGACGTGTACTTGCCGATGCGCGCCGGATGGCCCTCACGGCATGCGTACTGGGTCATGATGTCGGTCATATCGCGAAGGACGCGATTTCTTTCGGAGCGGACCGGGTATTATTGGCGGACGATCCCAGTCTTGATGTATACCGCAACGCGCCTTATGCCGCGATCATCATTGATCTTGCCCGCAGGCATAAACCGGAAATATTTCTGTTCGGCGCGAGTTCCCGCGGACGGGATCTGGCCGGATCCGTGGCGACCGATCTTTACGCCGGATTGACGGCGGACTGCACGGGGCTGGATATTGATCCGGAAAAAGGATTGCTTGTTCAAACACGTCCGGCTTTCGGCGGAAACATAATGGCGATGATCATTTGTCCCGACCACCGCCCCCAAATGGCCACCGTGCGCCACCGGGTATTTGAAAAGCCGTTAGTCGATATGGAACGCAGAGGCGAGATTATATCTATTGGGCCCAGTATGACTGAAGAGCAGATATCAACGCGTGTAACAGGCTTTATTCAGGAGACGGACAAGGTCAATTTGGCTAACGCGCGCGTCATCGTATCCGGAGGGAGGGGCGTCGGCGGACCGGAAGGATTTGAGCCGCTTAAAAAACTGGCCGACGTTCTGGGCGGCACAATAGGAGCATCGCGCTCCGCCGTGGACGCGGGGTGGATATCGTATGACCATCAGGTCGGACAAACCGGACGAACGGTTCGTCCGGATATGTACATTGCCTGCGGCATTTCCGGCGCCGTTCAGCATCAGGCCGGAATGAAAACATCGAAGGTTATCGTCGCCATCAATAAAAATCCCGACGCGCCCATCTTCGATATTGCTCATTTTGGGATAGTGGGAGATTTATTCAAGATTGTGCCGGCGCTTACGGAACAGTTTAAAAAGAGACTAAGCGCTTAAATGAAGATTTCAAAAAATTATTGGAATAGTAACACATTTATAATGGGAACACTCATGAATGAAAAGGCGATCCGGTATCAAACACTTTACACATGGATGATTAAGGAGAAAAATATGATTCTTAAGACAAAACTTTTCCTCGGGTTAGTATATTTATTCACATTTATTTTTACTCTTGCCGGCTTTTGCTATCATTACATGCGAAAATTGCGACTGGAATCCGGCAATGTCCTGACAGATAATTACAATTCCATGGTGTATGCTAAAAATATGCTATCCGGTCTTGACGACATGAAAAATTCCATAATCAGCAAGATGTTTAACACAAACCATCAGGAACGAATATCTGTGGATGACATGGAACTTTTTGAATCGGGTAAGGATTTATTTGAGAACAATATGATTGCGGTAAGCAATAATATAACCGATACGCATGAGCAGGAATACGTGGATAAACTAAGGAAGGAATGCGCGATATATTTAAAGTTCTGCCGGCAGATAAATTACGGATCAGACAGAGAACCGGCATTTAATGACTTCATGAAATCCTACGAAAAATTAAGACAGACAGTCAATAGTATATATGAAATAAATAATCAGGCGGTAGCGCACCGGCTTAATAAATCCTGATTGAAGCCGGTACGGCCTTGGTTGTATTTGGCGCCGAACCATTTAGAATGGTAGTTTTCAGCTACCATTGTCCTGATTATAAACTATCATGTCAAATCAGCGATTAAGTTGTAATAGATACCCGGTTACAATGATTCGTTAGACACATCTATTTAATATTAAATAGCTTTTATTTTATTCTTGACAAGATATATTTCAAGGCGCAAAATTGTTCATTCATAATAGACAATAAAAGATTTTAAGTTTATTACGATTCGAACAATCTAATAAATTTTTTAAGTTAATTATGGCTAAACCTCTTCACATACTGATCCTGGAAGACAATTCCGCCGACGCCGAACTCGAAAATTTTGAATTACAGGAGGCCGGCATCGATTTCGTATCTAGAGTAGTGGCAACCGAAAAAGAATATCTGCGCGACCTCCAGAAATTTTCTCCCGATATAATACTTTCCGACTACGACCTGCCCGGATTTACCGCCGTGCAGGCGCTTGCCGCGGCAAAAGCTAAATGTCCCGATACTCCTTTTATCCTTGTAACCGGCGCGATTAGTGAAGACAAGGCGATAGATATCCTCACATCGGGCGCCAGAGATTATGTGATGAAATCGCGCCTGCAGAGGCTTGGGCCGGCAGTAAACAGGGCCATGGCTGAGATAGAAGAGCTGAGGGCGAGAAGATCAGCGGAGGAAGATCTTAAGAGGGCCCACAGAGAACTGGAAAAAAGAGTTAAGCAAAGAACTGCCGATTTAGAGGCGGAGCTCGCCACCATGTCCTGGTTGCAGAAAATCGGCACGCTATACATTCACGAGGGAAATTCGGAAGCGGTTCTCACCGAGATTGTTGACGCGGCAATCGCCATCTCCGGGGCCGATTTCGGCAATATCCAGCTTCTTGACCCAAAAAGCTCCACTCTGAAGATCGCCGCTTACAGGGGATTCCCAAAGTGGTGGCTTGATTACTGGAGCAATGTTTCCGAAGGATCGGGCGTGTGCGGCACGGCTCTGGAAAAAGGAGAGCGGGTAATGGTTGAGGACGTTGAAAAAAGTCCGATTTTCGCGGGTACGGACGCGCTGCAGATTCAGCTCAAAGCCGGTATTCACGGGGTTCAGTCAACGCCTCTTGTCAGCCGGTCGGGAAAACCTCTGGGCATGTTCTCAACCCATTATAAAATACCGCACAGGCCTGATGAAAAAGCGCTCAGGCGTCTGGATTTGCTCGCCCGTCACGCGGCCGATATTATAGAATGGGTCAACGCTGAGAGTGCGCTCCGCCGGATGAATACCGAATTGGAGCAGCGCGTCGTTGAAAGAACAGCCGAGTTAAATACCGAACGGCAGCGCTTCATGGACGTTCTGGATATCCTGCCTGCTTACGTCATACTTTTGACGACAGATTACCATGTGCCTTTTGCCAATCGCTTCTTTGAAGAACGCTTCGGCAAATCGGAAGGCAGGCGATGCTATGAATATCTGTTTTCGCGAACAGAGCCCTGCGAGATATGCGAAACCTACTCCGTCTTGAAAACCAGGCAGCGCCATGAATGGGAGTGGACGGGTCCGGATGGACGCGATTACTATATTTTCGATTTTCCCTTCAAGGATGTTGATGGCTCCGATTTTATACTGGAGATGGGACTTGATATTACTGACAACAAGAAAACGGCCGCGGAATTGGAAAAATATCGTCATCAGCTTGAAGAAATCGTTAAAGAACGCACCGGCCAGCTGGAGACGGCCAATGTTCATCTCAAAAATGAGATCGCCGAACGCAGAGAAACCGAACAGGCGCTGCGGGAAAGTGAAAAACGCTTTTTTCTGCTGTTTGAAAAAGCCGCGTTTGCCATCGCGCTTTCACTTCCGCCGGACGGAGCTTTAATCAATGTCAATGATGAATGGGTTAGAATGTTCGGATATTCCCGGGAGGAAGCCATCGGCAAATCAGCGGGTATGCTCAACATTATTCGCGATCCGGAAGCGAGGATGCGTGTTCTGGAGAAGTTGGACAGGAATGGTTATGTAAGGAACGAGGAAATGACTTTGTTCACAAAAGAAGGCAATGAGAGAATTTTCTCCATAAACCTCCATTATGCCGACATAGACGGCCGGAAACATTTTATCTCATCCTATGAAGACATTACCGAGCGGAAACGGGCAGATAAGCAACTGGCGGAGCAATCGGTGGCATTACAGGAGAGAACCGCTCAGCTTGAGGAAATCAACAAGGAGCTGGAAAGTTTCAGTTATTCTGTCTCTCACGACTTGAGGGCGCCTCTGCGTGCGATCGACGGCTACTCGAAAATGCTGCTGCGCGATGTGCAGGACAAACTGGATAATGAGACAAAGCAGCGGCTTGCCGCGTTGAGAGAAAATTCACAGAAAATGGGGCAATTGATTGACGATCTTCTTGCTTTTTCGCGTTTGGGCCGCCAGCCCGTTTCCTTATCTGTTGTGGATATGCAAAAGCTCGTCGGGCAGGTTTGGGATGAAATGAAGTCCCAAAATCCGGAAAGAAAAATGGAATTAGAAGCCGGCGATCTGCCGCAGATTCAGGGCGATCAGACTTTACTCAAGCAGGTTCTTTCCAATCTTATGTCCAATGCGGTAAAGTTTGCCAAATCCCGTGAAACCGCTCTCGTTAGAATCGGCGCGATGCAGGAGGAGAACGAAATTGTCTATCATATAGAAGATAACGGAGTCGGTTTCGATATGGAGTATTATAAGAATCTGTTTGGCGTCTTCCAGAGACTCCATGACGCCTCCGAGTATGATGGAACAGGCATCGGGCTCTCCATCGTACAGCGTATCATCCACAAGCACGGCGGACGCGTATGGGCGGAAAGCCTGCCGGATCGCGGTGCGACATTTTATTTCTCATTGCCTACGGAAAGAACGTAGAACAAAATCATTCTTTTGATCAGCCGGTAAAAACCTCAGGCAGTGGCGGCCGAGTCAGAACGACTCGACCGCGCACCGGTCGGGGAAAAACAAGGAGGAACAAGGAGGATAATCTTGCCATAAATGAAGAGGACCTTGCCGGAAACTATCACACCCCCGGCCTGGCACCCCTTCATTTTATTTCAATATTTTTTCCAGTCTTGCCGCAACTTCCTTCCAATTGACATGCTTCCAGAACGCCTCGATATATTTTGCCCGGTCATTTTTATAATCCAGATAATAAGCATGCTCGAAAACATCCAGAATCATCAAAATATTGTGCATCGGATAAACGTTCACATTATGCTTCTCGATTTGCATGAGAAGCAGTCTCTCGGTATGATGGCAAAACACGAGCGCCGCCCAGCCGGACCCTTCGACGCTCTGGGCGGCTTGGGTAAATTCTTTTTTGAACCGCTCCATGCTGCCGAATTCGGCAATAAGCATTTTGTTAAGCGCTCCCCCGGGCTCTTCATATTTTGCCGCGGGCAGCAGATTGCCCCAGAACAAACAATGCAGAATATGTCCGCCGATGTTGAAGGAAAGTTCCTTGAGCGTGGATTTCATATCCAGATCGGCCTCGCCCCTATGGGCTTTGTCCAGTTTTTCGAGTATGGCGTTGCCATTGTTGACATAGGACCGATGATGTTTTTCCACGTGAATCATCAGTTGTTCTTCGGACAGAAAGGGGGCCAGATCTTTAAATCCGTATGAAGACGCCGGCATTTTGTAAAATTTGCTTTTTTCCTGCATGATATTTATCTCCTCCTGATTAAAATATTTATTTTTTTATTTCATTGTTCTTTACTTAACGAACCAGCTTTGCGGTTATTTGCGCGACATGCCTGCCCTGGTATTTCGCGGCATTCAATTCATTTTCACTGGGCATCCTCTCGCCCTTGCCGCCGGCAATAGTCGAGGCGCCGTAGGGGGAACAGCCTGTGATTTCATCAATGCGCATTTGTCCGTCAAAAGCGTACGGCAGGCCCACGATAATCATTCCCAGATGAAGCAGTGTCGTATGGAAACTGAGGATCGTTGATTCCTGACCGCCGTGCTGGGTGGCGGAACCGGTAAAAACGCTGCCCACCTTGCCGACCAGGCTGTTTTGTGCCCAAAGGCCGCCTGTGGAATCCAAAAATTGACGCATCTGTCCGCACATATTGCCGAAACGGGTCGGAGCGCCGAAAATGATCGCGTCGGCTTCAGCCAGATCATCAGCCGCGCATATTTTGATATTCGCGAACTTCTTTTGAATATCCAACGCGTCCATTTTCTTTAAAATATCATCGGATAATGTTTCGGGCACTCTAAAGAGCTGAACTTCGGCGCCTTTGACTTCTTTGGCGCCCTGAACGACGGCTTCCGCCATTTTATATATATGGCCGTACATCGAATAAAAAACGACGAAGATCTTCACGATGGTTCTCCTTTCATCGAAATTGTTCTTTACACCGGGTCATTGCGGTCGCGTTTATAAAAATAATTCTTCCTTTTCATCGTTCTCATTCTCCTGCGGCAGCGCCACAAGAGGTAAATAAAGCGGCTTGTGTTCAATACTGAGGAAATTATGCCGTAGAAACTTATCCGCGAATTTATCTATCCGGGATTCCGGCTTTTGCCATTCCTGATCCGTTTTTTCCTGATGCATGATTTTATTCCTTTTGAAAATGTTCATTTTCTTCGTGAGTCTTTTTACGTGCAAGTTATTTGGCACGCGCGGAACACAATTACAACGCTGATTAAATGAGAGGATAATAGTAGGTAATGCCTACCGCCTTCACTTGATTTGATATTTGACACGGCCTGATGGTTCTGCCCTGAATAAATTGCAAGGGCTGCTTATCAGCCGTTTTAGGATTCGGGAGGATTCGTTTTTTTCTCACCGGAGGCTCAATAGCTGCAGATGAATTTTATTTGGATTGGGAAACGGTAAAATAATCTTCCGCTTTTTTAAAATTTTCATTGATCATGTTTTTAAAATCGTCGCAGTTCTTTTTGTAAAAACTCATCCAGTCACTCATGGCCTTTTTCCCTTCCTGCGGAATCCACGGAGCTTTGTCCAGAAAGCCGGAAAATAATTTCTCGGCTTGATCCTGCATCGTGTTCATGGCAAAGAAAATATTGTTAAAAGCGATCTTGTATAAATCCATCACCTGCTTGGTAAATTGTTTCTGGTCCATAATTTTCCTCCCTGAATTTCTTTGGTTATTTTTAATTTACGGCAACATTCATGAGACGTTATCAGGCGGCATCTACGATTTCCTCGTCATGATAATCGTTTGGCGGCCCCGAAGGAATTGAACGATGCTGATCGTGTTGGTCTTCGGAACAATTATCTCGCAGAAACCTGCCGGTGAATTTGTTAATGCGTGATTCCAGCTGTTGCCATTCCTGATCTGTTATTTCCCGGTTCATAATGTCTCCTTTTTAAATGGGTACTATGATTTTGAGCCTAAAATATTTAAAAAAGGAATTTATGACAATATTGATAAAATGGAAGGATAGTAGCAGGTACAGCCTACTATTATCCGTTAATCCCCATATCAGTGCGGGGCGCTTGAAAAACATATGATGTTTTTGCTGTTAGGGATGACAACGGCAAAAACCATAGGTTTTCCCTACTACTAACCTATTGAATAACCGTCATTGTAAGTTGGCTGTTTTTCTATATGGTAAATAGCATATAAGCATTTTTTTGCTTCAATTTCTAAAGTTAAAAAGAGGATTATGTTCGCGCCGAAAAAAATATTAGTTCCGACGGATTTTTCAGTTTATTCGAATAACGCGTTTAATGTGGCAATTGATATCGCCAAACAATACAAGTCCGGGATTTATCTTCTTCATGTCATTGATGACGGATTTCAACAATGTGCTGTTGATTATTGCATCAATGAAGACGTTCTCCAAAGAATATATCAGGAAAGCTCAAAGAGCGTGCAGGATAAATTGCGGCAGGAAGCGCGGAAGTTTAACAATGACACATCCGGTGTGGAAATTATATATGATGTAAAGCGCGGCATTCCCTATGAAGAGATACTTAAGGAACAGGAAGAGAAAATAATTGATCTGATCGTGATGGTTTCTCACGGAAAAACGGGAATCATAAAAAATTTGATGGGCAGTGTTGTTGAAAAGGTTATCAGACGGGCGAAGTGCCCCCTGCTATTAATCAGAAATTAGAAAATTGAAAAATATTTTATCACGTTTTAATGATTCATGCGGACTGATATTACAAGGAAAAGTGCCTTAAAATGACAGATTCTGTATCTGAAAAAACTGGTAAATCTTTCTTCATTTCTTTGATTATTCTTATTGCCGCTTCAATTTTGGTTGTAATCCTGGGCTTTCTCTCATTTCAAAGTCAAAAGGAATACATTAAAAATTCCGCGAAACATCAGTTGACCGCGATTGCAGACCTTAAAGTCAGTGAAATAAACAATTGGCAAAAAGAAAGAACGGGTGACGCGAGTGTCATTTATTTTAACCGGGCTTTCGCGTCCAATGTCTCCCAATACCTTGATGATCCTTATTCGGTTACGGCCAAAGAAAATATTTTATCACTGCTTACAGCTATTGAAAAAGCTTACCGGTATAAAAATCTGCTGCTTCTGGATAGAAACAGGAAGGTTGTCTTGTCTCTCCATAAATATGATAAAGCCTTCAGTCAAAATCATTCCGCTCTCATTGATGAAGCCACGCAAAAAAAGGAAATCATATTTGGCGATTTCCATAAGGATAAAGAAGCCGGTGAGGTTCATCTTTCCATTGCCATACCCGTGATCATTTCAAAAAGCAATAACAAAACGGTTATTGGATGCGTGATGATGATTATTGATCCTCATCTGCACCTGTACCCGATGATCAAATCCTGGCCTGTTCCCAGTTCATCGGGAGAAACTTTATTGGTGCATCGTGAAGGCGATGATGTCGTGTATCTTAATGTGTTGCGCCATTTAAAAAATATGCCGATGGAGATAAAGCGTTCCATCAATGAATCGGAAATGCCTGCGGTCATGGCCGTTTTGGGACAAAGAGGGGTTGTTGAGGGTACGGACTATCGTCATAAAAAAGTTCTCGCGGCGATACAGCCTGTGCCCGGCTCCCCGTGGTTTCTTGTTTCCAAGATTGATGAGGACGAAGTATTCGCGCCTGTCGTGACGCGTTTTTGGGTCACTTTATTCTTCGTTGTGATTATCATCGCGACACTGGGGTTGATTTTTGCCTACATCCGTCGCCACCAGCAGGCAAATTTATCCCGCAGGAAACTTGAATTGGAAGAAAGAGAAAGATCCCTGTACGCGCGAAGCCTTATCGAAGCGAGTCTGGATCCCCTGGTCACCATTAATACCGGGGGGAAAATCATGGATGTCAACAAGTCAACTGAATCCGTTACGGGGTTATCGAGGGACGAATTGATCGGCAGTGATTTTTCAAGCTTATTTACAGAACCCAAAAAAGCCGAAGAAGGGTATAAACTGGCGTTTATGGACGGGATCGTGAGGGATTATCCTCTGGCGATAAGGAACGTCGCAGGACAGATCACGGAAGTCTTGTACAACGCGGCCGTCTATAAAGATAATTCCGGAGCGGTGCAGGGAGTATTTGCGGCGGCCCGCGATGTTACGGAACTAAAACGCGTGCAACGGGAGCTTAAAGCGGCTCATGATGATCTGGAGGAAAGGGTAAAGTACCGAACCATTGAACTGCAAAAAGCAAATGAGGCTCTGGAGATGGAAATCAGGGAACGCAAGGAAGTGGAAAACCTCATTATACTGCGGACGCGATTACTTGAAATGACGAACAAAGAACTGGAAAGTTTCAGTTACTCCGTTTCCCATGATCTTCGAGCTCCTCTTCGGGCTATTGACGGTTATTCCAGAATGATTCTCAGAGATCACGCGGATACGCTGAGCAGTGAAACGAAACGGAGGTTTGAACTCATCAGAAGCAACACGCACGTGATGGGCAAGCTCATCGACGATCTGCTTTCCTTTTCCCGCCTGGGACGGATGGAAATTAATATGTCCAGACTGGATATGGAAGGTTTGATCAATGATGTATGGAAGGAATTACAGATCATCAATCCCGGAGGTAATTACGCTCTCATCATCAAAGATATTCCGGAGAGCAGGGGCGACAGGACATTGATCAAGCAGGTATATTCCAATCTTCTGTCAAATGCGGTAAAATATACCAAATTCAAAAATAAAGCGTATATTGAGGCCGGCGGATATACGGGCGGCAATGAAAATATTTACTATATCAAAGACAACGGCGTCGGCTTCGATATGTCTTATTATGATAAGCTGTTTGGTGTATTTCAGCGTTTGCACAGCGCCGATGATTATGAAGGAACGGGAGTCGGCCTCGCCATCGTGCAGCGGATCATACAGCGGCACGGCGGTCGTGTATGGGCTGAAGGTAAGGTGGATGACGGCGCCACGTTTTATTTTAGTCTGCAAAGAGAGGAGTAATCAGGCATTATGAACTATCCGCATGCGGTTATTGTCGAAGATAATTTCCACGATATAGAAATGATTAAAGACGCTCTCGACAACACCGGAAAGAACATTTCCACCGTGGTATTCAGGGACGGCGCTGAAGCAATGAAATATTTTTTTGATCCGGAAAATAAAGCTCAATCCCAAACGCACTGGCTGCCCATGTTTATTTTGCTGGATCTCAAGCTTCCCAAAATTAACGGACTGGAAGTGCTGAAATTATTGAAGTCGGATAAGAAAACAAAATGCGTTCCGGTTGTTATTTTTACATCATCCAATGAGACGAGAGATCGCATGGAGAGTTACGAATTGGGCGCCAACAGTTATCTGGTAAAACCTTTGGACGCGGATGTGTTTTACGACTATATTAAACAAATTGTTAATTACTGGGCTGTCATTAATACCAATGCCCCTCATGCAGGCAACATCTGAAGATATTGCCAGAATATTCATGGTTAATGAAGGAGGCCGTGATGGAAGAAGCATTACGCATATTAATTCTTGAAGACGTGGCCGCGGACGCGGATTTAATGGAGGACGAAATGAGGCAGGCGGGCCTTAAGTTTGTCATTAAAAGAGTTGCCTCGCGATCGTCTTTTAACGCAGCGCTGGAGGAGTTTAAACCGGGTATCATTTTGTCCGATTATAACCTGCCGGGATTTGACGGCAAGGCGGCATTAAAAATCGCCGCCGAGAAATGTCCCGAAGTTCCCTTTATATTTGTCTCCGGCGCGCTGGGAGAAGAACTGGCCATTGAACTTCTGAAAAAGGGAGCGACCGATTACGTGTTAAAAAGCAGGTTAACAAAATTGGCGCCTTCCGTCAGACGTGCCCTGGATGAACGAGAAGAGCACCGGCAGCGAAAGAAGGCTGAGATCGCTTTGAAAGAATCGGAAAACAAGTACAGAACTATTTTTGACAACACCGGCACGGCCATGATTATTATCGATGATGAAGGCACGATTATTCTGGCGAACCGCGAGTTTGAAAAACTGACCGGATACGTTAAAAAAGATATTGAGAATGAAAAGAACTGGATGGATTTCGTAGGTTTAGACGATCAAAAAAAGATCGTTGACCTGAAAAAAGAATGTAAACGGCGTTTACGCGACGCATTCCATAACGCGGAGATTTGCTTTAAGAACCGCGACGCCCGAATTATCGATGTGATTATCAACATCGCGGCGATACCGTCTACAACATATTACGCCGTCTCTTATCTGGATATCAGCGAACGGAAAAAAATGGAGATGGAATTAAAGAGCAATGAAAATGAGTTGCGGCAAAAAACCGTGAATCTGGAGGAGGCAAACACGGCTCTCAAGGTTTTGCTCAAACACAGGGAGGAAGATCAGACCGCCATGGAACAGAAGGTCATTACCAACGTTAAAAAACTTGTCCTGCCCTACATTGAAAAGTTAAAGGTCCTTAAATTGAATGAAGGCCAGTTAAATCACCTCGAAATTATTGAAAATAATCTCAATGATATCATATCGCCTTTTTTACGGAATCTCACCGCGGAACATTCCGATCTGACACCGCGTGAAATACAGGTTGCCAGTCTGGTTAAGGAAGGTAAAACGACGAAAGAAATGACGGAATTGCTGAATATCTCCGAGACCGCGGTGGATTTTCACAGAAAAAATGTCCGGATGAAGCTCGGCATTAAAAATAAGAAGGCCAATCTCCGTTCGTTTCTGCTTTCCATGCCTTCAAAAATATAGCCAGAATAAAACGGTTTATGCCGTCTGAGCCATAACAAGTTCGTTTAAAAATACGTGATCAGACAAAGATCCGGCTTATGTTCAATACTGTGTTGAATTTCGTCTTGAATATGTCCAAAACCCGCGCTAATTACTGGGGTGAATTTGCCGTTGATATCCCTCTGGGCATCGCCTTGATCTTTATGGGTCTGCGCCGTAATGATCTCAATATGCCCGTTGTTTTTCTGTTTGTGATATCCGGATTGTTCTTCTTTAGTTTTTTCGAATACTTTATTCACCGCTGGCTGTTTCACGGACGAATACAGGTCATGGCCCGGGGTCATAGGTTGCATCATTTAAATCCGGCAGGCTACGATTCCCTGCCGTTCTTCCTGCCCGCCATAATTCTGTTGACGCTGACGGGGATTTTTGTCCTGCTGATACCGGCCAATCGCGCGTTTGTGCTTACCGGTACGATGACTTTCGGTTATGTGATCTATGGGCTGAGCCATTTTGCCATTCATCACGTTCGCTTCAAAACGCGTTTAGTCAGGCATTGGTCCGCCCGTCATCTCATCCATCACCAACATCCCCGGTATAATTTCGGGGTCACAACGCCGCTGTGGGATGTATTGCTGGGTACGCCTTATATTTACAATCGTAAAATTTAAATAATCGTTTAACAGGAGGAAAATTATGAAAAGCAATGCATTAAAGTCAAGACTTTTGCCCGCCGTTATTATTCTGATTTGCGTATTTTGTTTTGCCGTAAAACCGTCTTACGCGACCCCGCCAAAATCAGTGGATCTGGCCTATGATGCGATGACCCAAACATTATCCGTCACCATCAATCATTTCACATTAGCCAAGAGCATGCATTATATCAAATTGGTTGAAATTAAAAAAAACGGGGCGCTATTAAGCAAGAATGAATATACCGCTCAACCGACAGATTCGGTTTTTACCTATACCTACAAGGTACAGGCCGTCAAAGGAGACATTTTAGAAGTCACGGCATCCTGCAACTTTTGGGGCCATAAAACGTCGTCGTTAACGGTGCCGTAACCGGGATTTTGCCCGGGATGGTGCTTTAAAATCCGGAAACGTTAAACTTATAAATAATGAAGCAACAGGAAGATCAATGAATAACAAAAACAACTCCAGTTTTCCCTCCGTGCTCATAAACCGTGAAAAAGCGGCGCTTCATATTAAACTCAACCGGCCCCAAGCCATTAACAGCCTGACACTGGAAATGCTGCGGATCATTGCCAGAGAAATCGAAAAAGCGGGAGCGGACAAAGATATTAAGCTCATCATTTTCAGCGGAAGCGGTGTGAGAGGTTTTTGCGCGGGCGGGGACATAAAAATAATGGCCAAAAGCGTTGTGCAAAACGATATCGAACCTATCATGAGTTTTTTAAAAGTGGAAAACGATCTTGATCTAGCCATTTTTAATTCGCGAAAACCGGTTGTGGTTTTCGCTCACGGCATCACCATGGGCGGGGGCCTGGGTTTGTCTGCCGGAGCGGATATCGTTGTGGCGGACGAAGCCACCCGCATGGCCATGCCGGAAACCAGAATTGGTTTTTTTCCGGATGTCGGTTCAACGGGCTGGCTGTTTAAAAAATGCGGCAAGGGTTATCCTGAATTCCTCGGCCTTACCGGATATGAACTTATCGGAGAGGAGTGCGTGCGCGTTGGCCTGGCCGATTGCCTAATTCCCGGCAATCTCTTTGTTAAAGCAATGGATGACCTCATCAAATATTCGCCCGATTTGCCCCCTGACCGAAGGGACGCATCCCCGATGCTCAAGACGATCTTAAGCTCTCTTATACAACATAATATTCCTCAAAATGAAGACATGGATCGCTGGGTCAGGACTTATTTTGAAGGCAAGACATCCGTGCTCGATATGCTCAATGATTTGAAAGCCTGCAGCACTCAAAATGATTTATGCGAGGGAGTATTCGAAAGAATTTCGGAGCGCTCCCCGCTCGCGGTAGCCGCAACTCTTCGATGTCTGCGGCGTGATGAACACAGGGATTTGGCCGAGGTTTACGAATCGGATTTGTCGGTTGCCCGTTTTCTAATGGCTCAACACGATTTTCGCGAAGGTGTGCGCGCCAGGCTCATTGACAAAGATGACCATCCGCGCTGGGATCCCCGAAGCTTTGAACAGGCTGTTTCGATGATCGAACTAAAAATAAAAAAGGGTCAGTTATAATAGCTGTTTGAAAAATATTTCCGGTGTAAATTATAATTCAGCCAGACATTATTATCCTTCTTTAAAAAGTGGTATATTTTACCTGTCATTATCCTACCATTTTGTCCTTATTGTAACAAACAAGTCAACAAGATATTTGTTCTAAAAGCTTATGTCGGTTGCTGTTGAATCAGGGTCTAAAAAATCAGCCTTATAAGTGAAAAACAAAATTCTAAAAACCGGAAATTAAAATATCGAGGAGGAATGTATGAAAGGGAATGAAAAAATTATTGAGAGACTTAATGCCCGTTTGGCGGATGAACTCACGGCAATCGATCAGTACATGGTGCATGCCGAAATGTGTGAAAACTGGGGATACAAAAAGCTTCATGACATGATTCAGAAAAGAGCTATTGTGGAAATGAAGCACGCGGAAAAACTGATCGCCCGCATCCTGTTTCTGGAAGGCATGCCGATCGTGAGCAAGTTGAATAAAATCAGCATCGGCGCCGATGTGGAAAAACAGTTTAAAAATGACTGGGCGGCCGAATATGACGCCGTGAAATTTTATAATGAAGATATCATGTTTGCCGGAGAAGCCGGTGATTTTGGCACGCGCGAACTTCTGGAATCTATCCTTAAGGATGAAGAAAGTCATATCGATGAAATCGAAGCGCAGATCGATCAGATCAAACAGATGAACATACAAAATTACCTTGCTGAAGCGATTCATTAAAGCCCGGGTGCCGTGGGAAGAGCATTTGATGATGGCAAAAATACAGCGCGGATAGCGGAAGACTTTTATGATTTTTTGTCTTTGGGTTGTTTATTTTTAGCTGCATCAAATAAATCAAAAATAGGTTTGAACGGAGAAAGACCGGCTAGTGTCTGCGGATCCATTTTGGAGTAATTTTCGCCGTACTCTAGCCACTTCTTGAATTGATCGTCAGCCATATCGTGGAATAAAAGGTAATTTTTAATGGTTTGTTCAAGATACTTTTCAAAAAAACCGGTTAGTATATTTTCGCCATACTGAATAATGAGGTAAAGCAGAGGGGCGGGAAGGAGATATTTCTTTTTGCGTGCTTCTTCCAGAACAATTTGTGTGAGAATCGCGGAGGTTACATCTTCGCCGGTTTTGGCGTCCGTTACCTTAATCTTCCGGCCATGACGGATGATATCGGTAACATAATCCAGCGTGACATAAATGCTTTTTTCCGTTTCATATAACCGGCGATTCGTGTATTTTTTAAGCAAAAGAGTGTTGTCTTCCATGATGATTCTCCTTGACTCACTCTTACCAAATTATTCATTATATTGCAACATAAAATATTTACTAATATGATACAATGGACAATATAACATTCATAAATATAAGTAATATAAAGTAAAAATTAATATTATCCATTAGAATACTAATTATAAAAAAATGTTGCAATGCAATAATTTTCTATTGACAAACGAAAATGGTTGTTTATATTATGATCAGAAATAAAAAAAGGGAGGATTATTATGGAAAACAATAAAACGGTCAAACAGTTGATTGATTACCATAAGGCGGCATTCGAAACCAGTTTCCATTCTGTTTTAATGTTGCAGGACCAGACCATCAAGGCTTTGGATAATATTCTTCAACAGTCCCCATGGCTTCCTGAACAGACAAAGGCCTTCGTTAATGAATGGACAAACATTTACAAGAAGGTAACGGCTGATTTTAAAGAGGCTGCCGATGAGAATTATTCAAAGCTGGAAGGGTTTTTGATAAAAGACGCTGAAGCGTCCAAATCAAAAACTAAAAAATAGGTAACGCGTAAACGCCCATGAGGTCAAAAATAAAACGGGGAAATAAAAATAAATTTAACTTGGAGGAAATTATGGATCCGAAACAAATTGCCAAGCAAATGGTTGATTTTAACAAGACAGCTTTTGATAACTCATTTAACGCGATGTCGGTGGTTCAGGATCAGACCGAAAAGATGGTAAACGGTATGATGGAACAAACGGCTTACTTCCCGGAGGAAGGCAAGAAGGTCATCAGTAACTGGATCAACATGTGCAAAAAAAGCCGCGATGAATTCAAGGCAAACGCGGATGAGAATTTCAAAAAAGTGGAAAGTTTCTTTACGACGAAGTAATTTTATCTCTTTTTAACAAAGCCACCGCAATTTACCGCGGTGGCTTTGTTATTTTCAATGTCATGACGAATCCGGCGGCGGCGGGTTTGGGGAATATTCAAAACTTCCCTTCGTCATGAAATAATTATGGTTAAGTTTTTGGCGCTTTTGGCGGGCTGACAAACCCTTCACCTGAAATAACCGTCACGCCGTCCTGATTGCTGCAGGTGGTTTTTAGACGGACGCGATTTTTTTCCGGCATCAACTCCACAATCTCAACCCTTCCGGTAATGGTGTCGCCAATATGGACCGGCGCGAGAAAACTCAAATCCTGTTTTAAGTAGATGGTCCCCGGACCGGGCAATTGATTGGCGATAATGGCGGAGATGAATCCCGCCGTGAGCATCCCGTGCGCGATGCGGGTTTTAAAAAAAGTGTTTTTCGCGTACGCCTCATTGACATGCGCCGGATTAAAGTCGCCGGTTATGCCCGCGTATAAATAGATATCCGTTTCCGTCACTGTTTTGGCGAATTCCGCCGTATCTCCCACTTTAAGCTGATCAATGCTTTTCCCTGTAATCATGGCGATGCATCCTCCCTACAGGCGTTAATGACACCGGCAAATCAAATAAAATATTGAAGCGTTGAATTTAAAACCAGCTCTTATAGATATTTTCCTTCAAATCCTTTATATCGTCCTGCATCGTCAAATACACGCAGGCGTTGCTGATGGCCAGTCCGCCCTGATAGGCCAGAGCGGTCACCAGAAGGATTTCATCTTCGGTGAATTCTTTTGGCCGGCTGCTGTAGACGTTGAGCACGCCAATGACATTGTCCTTTGATTTTATCGGAACGTAAAGCATGGACACGATGCCTTCATCTATTTTTTCTTTCTTATATTGGATTCCATCGTCCTCAAACACGTTTTTAATGGCGATCGTATCTCCCCTTAAGGCTTTCCCGATATTTTTATCCGCCATAATCGGCCCTTTATTGAGATATTTATCGCTCAAACCGAAACTCGCGACCATCTGCACGGTGCGTGTGTTTTCGTCCAGCAGTCTTACCGAGGCCGCTTTGATATTCAGGTCTTTTACCAGATCCTGAGTCATGGTCTGCAAAATAGTTTTGACATCGAGGCTTGATGATATGCTCGCGGCCAGTTTCAGAAATATTTGTGAGTGGTTGCGCAGTCTACGGATCAGGTTGGCGTTTTCAATTGCGGCGCCGCCCTGTTCGGCAAGAATAAACAGAAAATCAATTTCATCTTTGGTGAATTTTCGAATATTTTTGGTGTAGAGGCTCAGGATACCCAGCATTTGGCCCTTATCCATGACGGGCACTGAGAGTATGGAACCGATGCCTTCCGCTTTTTTCGCTTTATGATTCATCAGCCGCTTATCCGTTGTGGCGTCTTTGAAATACATGTAACCGTCTTTAAGCAGTTGCGGACTGATCTTAACGGCGTGAGCCGTTCCCGCGTGAATGTATTTTTCGGAAAGTCCAATCTGAGCCACCGCGACATTGCGTATGGAATCCTGCGAATCCTCTTCATTCAGGAAAATAACCGCCGCCTTTGCTTCTAATGTTTCCACCGCCGCTGAGACAATCAGATTGAGCATCCTGTCCTGATTATCCGCCGCTGCCAGCTCCCGAATCAATTTGCTTAAGCTTCTAAAATATTCATCTTGCGTTGACATATTCTTCTCTCCCTTTTTTATAACGCTTTAACATTTATATTGCCTGTGCAGTTCCCGCTTGATTATTTTTACCGGCTCTGACTTTCTTTTCCGTTTTAGATGACTTTTTTCTTGCAGCGGGCCGCGCCGAGTGCGTCTTCGAAGCGGCAACATCCTGTTTGTCGCGGTCTTTCAGCCATTGGACAATTTTGGGCGCGAATAATTTCTGGAATTTTGAACTCACATAAATGCCGATATGTCCGGTCTCCAGGTTGACATCCTCAACATCCCTGCTGCCAACCGCTTTGGATAATTGATTGCAAGCCGTGGGCGGCACAAGGTGGTCATACTCGCCGTAAAAATTCAGAAGCGGCATGGTCAGTTTCTTTAAATCGACGCGCTGGCCGTTGAGAAACATTTTGCTTTGAATCAACAAATTATTCTTGTAGCAGTCTTCGACAAACTGACGAAAAGTTTCTCCGGGAACATCGGGACTGTCAAAAATCCATCTCTCCATCCGCACGAAGTTTTCCACAAATTCCTTTTTATCCATGTTCTCCATAAACCCGACATATTTGTCTATCATCAAGCGCGCGGGATTGAGCAGAAGAAATCCCAGATTCATCAGATCGCCTGGAATGTTGCCGAATGTCCGGACCATCCGGTCCACATCGAGATCCTTCATCCATATATGCAAAAGCCCGCGGTCGGTGTTAAAGCTGGAAGGCGTAACCGTGGTGATAAGATTTTTTATTTTTTCGGGATGAAGCGCGCTGTACATGACGCAGAATGTTCCGCCCATGCAGATGCCCATCAGGTTTATTTGGGGTATATTATGTTTTTTACGGATGAAATCCACAATGTTATTCATGTAGCCGTTGACGTGATCGTCAATCGTCAAAAAGCGGTCTTTGCGCTTGGGATATCCCCAGTCCACCATATACAAATCGATGCCTCCTTCCAGGAACGTTTTGACAACGCTTCTGTCCGGTTGTAAATCCAGCATGGTTTCACGGTTGATCAGCGCGTAAACGACCAGCAGCGGAACTTTCGGCTTGTCTTCAGCGTTTTCATTGCGGGAATAGTGCTTGACCCTGACCCGGTCTTCTTCATACACGATTTCATAGGGCGTCTGGCCGAGTTCAAAGCTGAGTTGACCCTGCAAAATTTCGGATGCCTTGGAAACGCGCTGTTGCGCTTTTTCCGCGTCTTCGGCCATTCGCTCCAGTATAAGATCTAAAGGAATTTTTGATGAATTCATAAAAAAATCTTTACTCCGAAATATTTTGGTCAAAGACCTGTTATTTAACGGCCGTTAAAGTATTCGGCGAAATACCAAGTTGTTTTTCGAGTTCTTTTACCCTCTTTTTAAGCAGGTGAAACTCCTTGTATAAATCGTCAACGTCCTGATCCGTTACAATAGGAAACAGTTGCAGGAAATCTTCCATTGTTTTGTTTCTGATCGCGATGAAATCCTCCAACTGGCCAAGCATACGATGCAGAACGTCAGTATATTCACTGGATTTGAAGAGATTAATATAATGGCCTTCCAGTATCTTTATCCATATCGCGTAACTTTCTTTTGTTTCCCTGGGGAAATTACCTTCTTCGGCCAACTGCTCCAGTTTCTCCTGAAAAACCCTGAAAGATTTTTCCATCGGCAAATAAAGAACGGATAGAAATTCAGCCAGCATATTTTCAAAGAGATTATATTTATCCAGCATTTCATTGAATCGTTCCTGATAAAAACGGGCGGGCCCCAACGGAGGAATTTTAAAGTACTGCCTCAATTCTTTTTCGTAAACATTGTTCAGCGCTTCAAATACTTCCTGATCCAGATTGTCGAATTTATACGCTTGGGTGCTTTTTCCGATCTTGCCTGCTTTTTCTATCAGATGATTTTGTATTTGAAGGGCCGCTTCAAAACCTGAATTGGCCATTTTAAGAAAAATTTCCGGCAGAGCGATGAAAGAATTGGCCATGGCGGACGCGGATTCCGGCTCGCGTATCATCCGGGAAAGAGATCTGAGCAGATTTATATTGGTATCCATCTGCCCGGTGAACCGGTTTGGTGAGGCTTTTTGCGCGCCCAAATCAGTATCGGCGCCGGCTGGCGTTGCTTTAATGAGATCAAGCCACATGTCCATGGCCCGAAACCATGGAAAAATATAAGATTCTTTAAAAGGAGATTGTTTGTCTTCGTCAGCCATTTTCACCTCACGTCACAAAATACTATTTTAAATAGTGCCTCTTGACTCTTAAAGAACCGTTATTAATTTTAATAATGATAATCGTATTTGTCAATATTATCTGATAAAATGCAAATGATTATTTTGTATAACGAGATTAGACGCGCGAAAATATGGTGTTAGATACGGAGGGATAAATTATGCCAGATAAAGATGTCGCAAAAATAACACCGGACGAATTAATGAATGTCTTTAGTTTTTCCCCCGCTGATAATACGGAAAACCTTCAAACGGCGCTACCCTGGAAAAGCAAGTTAATCGGCCGGCAGATCAGAAGCCTGTTTGAATATAAAAAATTCCTTGATTCCATAGGCAAGGACATGTGGATATACGGGCCCTTTATCATTCCTGCTCTGTGGCAAAGCGCGATACTTGACTCGATGCTCAGGCAGGTAAAAGCCAGCGCGCGCCTGGCCGTTGGAGCATCGAGAAATCCTGACGCCATTGCCGATCTCAACGGCTGGATATACAAAAACTATTCCCGGCTTCTTTATACGTTGACCGGGGTTTTTATAAAGGATGGAAAATTCGACCGGGAGAAAGCCCTGATGGTTTGCACTACCCAAAAAGGCAACGAATTGTTAAAAAACTATATGGATGAGTTTTCCCTGCTGGAATTTGAATACAATAATATCGGGTTGACGCGTCTCAAAGCCATGAAAGAGCTTTTAAAGTGTCTGGTCGTTTTGATCACGGAACAACCTTTCTCCAATGGTTATTTACCCTTCGCAAAAAAAAATCCCGACGGGAATTTGACGACTTCTTTTGACCAATATCTTGCCGAAAACCGCGTCCGTCTGGAAAATCTTTATGACAGCAACGCTTTTGACATCAAGGAATTTTCGGAAAGAGAGACTCATGGCATTATCGGATGTTCCCATTATGAATACGTGGAAGGGTCATTAAATCACAAAGTGAGATTACGGCATTATCCGCTTCCCGAAGACGTTAAACACAACGGCAAGATTATATATATGGCAACTCCGCTTATAAACAAGCCCGAACTTTTCGATCTGACCTGCGGAAAATCCGTCATAGAAGCTTTATTGAAAAAAGGTTACATTATTTACATGGTGGATCACGGTGAACCGGGTTGGGAGGAAACCGACCTCGGACTTGATTTCTACGGTAAAACAATTCACGATTTATATCTGGACATCGTCAAAGCGCGACACCCTCAGGACGAAATTTATGTCATGGCCTATTGCATGGGGGGTACCCTCATGCTGCCTTATCTGGCCAGGCGCGCCGAAGAACGACTGGCGGCAGGTCTGCCGATGGATATAAAAAAGATAGCCCTGATGGCTTCACCGGTGAAGTTTGACGATAAAGACAGCGGTCATCTTCCGATTCGCTCTCTCATCCGCCGCGATTATGATTCCTACCTGATGAAGGAACTTTTCGGCGAGGTTAATATTCCACCGCAGGTCATTGAAGCGGGCATGAACGAAATCCAGCCCGGCGTGCAGTATACGGTAGTCCTTGGTTTTTACGGACGCGCGGAATCAAAAGAATCCATTATAGAAGCGACGCCGTTTCTTTACTGGCTGACCCATGGAACAAAATTCCCCGTAAACGCTCATATTCAGTGGATTCAAAATATATTCATAGGCAATCAGATTTACGAGGGAAAATATTGTCTTCCCTCCGGAAATCCCAAATTCGACGGCAAGCCGGTCAATATGTCCGTATTAAATAAAGCGGGCGTCAGAATATTTGATTATAAGGGTTCAAGAGATCCGATTGCTCCCGCGGGATCCTGCGTGGCCGGTGAGACATGGGGACAGGTGAATAAAGGCAATACCGGGTTCACAAGCGAAAGTCTGAATCGGACCATTGAGAAAAACATTGGACACATTTTTGTGGTCAGCCGTAAATTGCTCGCCGAATATCTGACGCTGGTCGAAGAATTTTATCAGGAACCTACGCTTAAAAAACCGGTTGCCCTGAACAAAAAAAATCCGCGGCCTCCGATGTGATCAATAATGTTGTAGATATTAAAGATTTAGCGGGTGATAAAAAGCCAAATGTTTTTTAAATGATCAGTAATCCCGCGGTCACTGATGGCATAAAAAATGATAGTTTTTACCTATCAATTATCTATCGTTCTCTTGACATTGTTATTTAATGGATTAAATTTTATTCATAAGGGAAATAAAAAATGAATCGTATGACTTTTTTTAAGGTAGAATATTAAAATTCTAATGACATCAAAAAGGAGGCAACATGGAAAACAAGGAAATCATGAAACAGATTATGAATTTACACAAAGCAGCCCTTGATAACAGTTTTTCGGCAATGGTCATGTTTCATGATCAGGCGGAAAAACTATTGAAGACTTTCATCGATAAGACCCCCGGTATGGGAGATGAAGGCAAAAAGGTCATGAATCAGTGGTTTGAGGTATACAAAAAGGGTCGCGACGATTTCAAGAAGGCCATGGATGAAGGACACGCTAAAATAGAAGCATTTTTAGACTCCGATCCAAAGGACATGTTTAAGGACCAAAACGAAAAGATGTTCAATATGTTCTTAAACCAGTCAAACTGGATGCTTCCGGATTTCAAGAAAGCCGCGGAAGACTTGGGCGATATGTATAAAAAAGGCTATGACGAATTTAAGAAATACGCGGATGACAACGTCAGGCACATGAAAGACTTTTTTTCTGCTGCCGAAAAACGGAAGAAATAAGTCCCGGCGCCAGGGGCTTTGATGAGCCTGTCGGTTGCATCATGGAAGTGACGGATTTGAAAATGGGGGATGATGGGTCAATTATTTGGTCTTTGATAATGCTGCCAATCATTATTTAAAGGCCTGGGTAAAGCACCTTCAGAATATTTATGGAAAAACAACCAGATACCAGTCATGTTCATCAATGGTCTGATTGGCAAAAATATCTGAGCGAATACATCGTGGATTCCGTTCAGCGGTCAATCATTTTTACGGATATTCTCCGCAAAAGAGGCGACAACTACATCAAACATATCACGGATGGCCAACCGCCCGTGCTGGTATTTAATTATGAACTTATATTAAATGCCAAAAATTTTAAGCATCCCTGCAATTACGCGCTGGTCAAAATTTCAGAACGCCGCAGCAAAGATTTATTATCGGATACGGATCATCGCCATCAAAAAATCAGAGAGGACAGGACCAAACCCAAGAGGCCCATTATAATCATTGATCCGCGCGCGGGTCATGGCCCGGGTATCGGAGGGTCGAAACGCGTCTCGGAAATCGGCATGGCTCTGGATTACGGCCATCCGGTTTATTTTATTCTGTTTTACACGAATCCCATCCCCGGCCAAACGCTGCCCGATGTTATTGAAGCCATGGAGATATTCATTAAGCATGTTATCGAATTAAATCCCCATGCCGACGCGCCGGCCATCATCGGCAACTGCCAGGCGGGATGGGCAGCCGCTCTGGCTTGCGCCGAAAATCCTGACATCGCGGGACCGCTGGTTTTCAACGGCGCCCCCCTGTCTTACTGGAGCGGCGTCGCGGGTGTTAATCCCATGCGCTACAGGGGAGGACTTCTGGGAGGGGTGTGGATCAATTCTTTTTTAAGCGATCTGGGTAACGGCGTGTTTGACGGCGCGAACCTGGTTCTGAACATGGAGCTTTTGAATCCGGCCAATACATACTGGACAAAGCAGTATAATGTATACTCACAGGTGGACACCGAGGAGGAACGCTATCTCACCTTCGAAAAATGGTGGGGCGGATTCTTTAATATGAGCACTGATGAGATTCACTATATTGTCCGCAATCTCTTTGTCGGCAATAAATTGGAGCGCGGCGAGTTGGAGTTGCGTGAAGGCCAGAAACTCAGCCTTAAGAGTATTAAAAGTCCGATTATCGTCTTCGCGTCACTGGGCGACAACATCGCGCCGGCTCAGCAGGCCCTCAACTGGATTCCCCGTGTTTATGATTCCGTGGAAGACATCAAACGTCACGGACAGGTCATTATCTACATCGTTCACCAGGAAATCGGCCATCTGGGCATTTTCGTCGCCGGTTCCGTCGCCCAAAAAGAACATAAACAAATTATCGGCAACTTTGACATGATTGATTTTCTGCCGCCCGGTCTCTATGAAATGGTGATTGAAGGGGATATCAAGAACGGAATATTTTCCACACAATTTGAACCGCGCACGTTTGACGATATTGCCGCTTACGGATTCGGCAACGCGTACGAATCGGATTTCAGCGTCGTTGCCAAGGTATCGGAGGCCAACGACAACATGTATCGGCTGATGATGCGTCCCTGGGTGAAATTATGGACCACAGAGCTATCCGCCGTAATCATTCGCTATCTGCATCCGCTGCGCATGCAACGGTATTTATTTGCCGATATCAATCCCATGATGCGTTTGATTCCGGATATCGCGTCTGTCGCGCGCCAGAATCGCAGGCCCGCGACGCCTGATAACCCCTTTTTAGCCATGGAAAAAGATTTTGCCGCGTTCCTCGACCACGCGCTTGACGTGTATCGCGATTACCGTGATCTCAACCAGGAACTGTTGTTTCAAATGATTTACGGCAGCGACTGGATGCAGCTTTTCTTTCCGACACGAAAAGAAGAACCGGTCGTAAATGTTCCGGAACATGAAAGAGCCGATTACGATGAACGGCTTCGGGCCATGGAAGAAGGAGGTCACGCCGCGGGACTGATCCGCATATACATGGCTGTGGCTAACGCGAGCGGAGACATCAAGCGGCCGCATTTTGAAATCGCCGATAAGATCGCCAAAACACACAAAGTGCTGAGCAAATTACGTCCATCGACCTTCAAAAAAATCATGCACGAACAGACGGCCCTTCTTCAGGCGAATGAAGATAAAGCCCTTGAGGCCCTCTCTGTTCTGATCAAAGACGAGGACGATCGCATGGAAGCGCTTGGCATCGCCCGCAGGTTGTGCCAGGTGGACGGTGTTTGCGATGAGTCCGAAAAGAATATGCTGGATAAGATCAAAGCCGGATTAAAATTATAATTCAAAATACCTCAATCTCGATTGCCGGTTAATTTTGGCAACACCAATCAATAACACCCCCAACCCTCCAAAATTTCCGCGGCTTCGGGGCATTTTACAATAACTTTTGTGCCGCGCCTTTGTAACGTGAATAACCAGGTAATTATTTTAGAAGCGAAACCGCCTGCATTTTATTCCCGGCTAAAACCCCGGCAGGCGGTTATGTAGTTTATACCTACAAGCTCTCTACCATTTTACTATTATTGCAGTTCACAAAACCATTTGTTTAAATTCAACATCAAAAAATCAGTTAATTTTAAGTGAAAGGATAAGGCTATGAATATTGACAGAAGAGATTTCATTAAGCTTGCCGGCGTGTGTACGGCCGTGCTCGTGTCGGGTCAGGAAAGCCTCGTCTTTGGCGCCGGGGATAAAATGAAAAACGATTTTATGTTTCTTCAGCTCTCGGACACGCATTGGGGTTTTAACAACCCGAAGAACAATCCGGATTATGCCGGTACGCTGAAAAAAGCAATCAAAGCAATCAATAACACGCAATTGCATCCGGACTTCATCATGTTCACCGGCGATCTGACCCATACAACGGAAGATCCTCAGCGAAGGAGGAAATTGCTGTCCGAATTTAAAGATATTGTCAAAGAGCTTAAGATAAAAGATATCAAATTCATGCCGGGCGAACACGATGCCGGTCTCGACAACGCGCAGGCATACAAAGAGGCGTTTGGCGAAACACATTATACGTTCCGGCATAAAGATTTAAATTTCATTGTTCTGGATAATGTTTCCGATCCGGCTTCATCAATTGGGGATGAGCAGCTAAAATGGCTGGGCGCGCAGCTTAAAAAAATAAAGCATGATTCGCGCGTCATCGTTTTTACGCATCGTCCGTTGTTTGATCTATACCCGCAATGGGATTGGTTTACGCGCGACGGTTCCAAAGCGATAGACCTTTTGATGCCTTTCAAAAATGTCACCGTCTTTTATGGTCACATTCATCAGGAAAATTATCACATGACCGGACATATAGCGCATCACGCGGCAAAAGGGTTGATGTATCCGCTGCCCGCTCCGGGATCGGTGCCTAAAAAAGCGCCGGTAGAGTGGGACCCCGCATCGCCCTATAAGGGATTAGGCTATCGCTCCATAGAGATGGGAATTAAAACGGCAAGCGTGAAACTGACGGAATACCCTGTCATGGAGATGCAGACATGAAAATATTTAAATATATTTCACTGATCATCATATTTTCCATGTTATTTGTGCTGACTTATCACACATCACAATTGTTTGCCGTCGAGCAGGAAAATGTCATCAAGATTACGGCGAAAAAATTCGAGTACAGTCCGAATGTCATCAAATTAAAAAAAGGAGTGCCGGTAGTTCTGGAACTGACTTCGCTTGACCGGCTGCACGGATTTAATTGTCCGGGACTCAGTATTCGTGCCGACATTAATCCGGGCAAGGTTACAAGGGTTAAATTCACTCCGGTTAATCGCGGCACTTTTTCTTTCTTCTGCGATATCTTTTGCGGTGAAGGACATGAGGACATGAACGGAAAGATCATAGTGGAAGATTAGCGGGCGCAGCAAACGATCCATTGTAATGACCGGTTGTAATAAATATTTGTTTTAAACGGCCGCAGGCATTACCTGCTATTTTCCTTACAATTTATCAATATGGTCTTAATGAACTTGTTTCCATATTGATAAAAAAGAACATTTCTTATTTTGTAAAACCATAGGCAGGAGGATACGCACGTGCTGAATTTTTCACTATCACCGGAACAGCTTTCCCTGCAAAAGAAAGCGCGCGAATTCGCCTTGAAAGAAATACTCCCGCTTGCCTGGTTTTATGATGAGGCCAATGAAATTCCCATGCAGCTCATCCATAAAGCCTTCGAGCTCGGATTTATCACTGGGGACATGCCGAAGAAATACGGCGGATTGGGTCACGGCATTGTCGATGGCGCTATCGTCACGGAAGAAGTCGCCGCGGCATGCAGCGGCATGGCGACTTCCATATATGTGAGTTCGCTCGGTTACACGCCGCTTCTGATTTGCGATAACGAAGCGCTCAAAGAAAAATATTTACCCAAAATATCCCGGGAAAAGAAATTGATATGCTTTGCCACTTCCGAACCTTCCATGGGTTCCGATGTCGCGGGCATCTCATGCCATGCCCATAAGGAAGGTGATTCGTATATATTGAACGGCATCAAATACTGGATAACAAACGGCGGCATTGCCGATTATATGACGATTTTCGCGACAGTTGACAGTAACCTTCAGCACCAGGGAATATGCGCCTTCCTTGTGGAAAAAGACTGGAAGGGGGTTTCAACGGGACGCCATATTCCTAAAATGGGGCAACGGGCATCCAATACAGCAGGAATTCATCTGAAGAACGTGCGAGTGCCCGCGGAAAATGTCATCGCAAAGCCGGGAGAAGGTTTTGTGCTGGCCATGAAAACATTTGCCCGCTCAAGGCCCATTATCGGCGCTTTTGCGGTCGGCGTGGCGCGCTCCGCGCTGGATTACGCAATTCATTATTCGAAGACAAGGCGAACATTCGGCCACCGTCTTCAGTCGTATGAGGCGATACAATTCAAGATCGCCGAGATGTATCAGAAAGTGGAAACAGCCCGTCTTCTGGTCTTGAAATCCGCCTGGGAAACGGACAACGGCATAGACCCGACACTTAGCGCGTCCATCGGCAAATTTTACTGCACCGAAGCGGCAAACGAGGTTTGTAACGATGCCCTTCAGATAGCCGGCGGATACGGATACACGAAAATGTATCCGTTTGAAAAGCTGCTGCGCGATGTGCGGCTGCTCATGATTTATGAAGGGACGAGTGAAGTGCAACGCATTGTCGTAGCTGGTTACGCCCTCGGCGTTTATCAGCCGGTGATGCCGCCTATCGAAGACCTGCCTATGCTCAGGAGTGAAACGGGCGGCCATGATTTTGAAAAGGAAATGTCCGGGAAAACCGCCTGGCGTTGCCGGACATGCGGATATATTCATTACGGCGATCAACCGCCGGATGAGTGCCCGTATTGTTTCTATCCCGGCAGCGCTTTTAAAAAAGTATGGCCGAGAGAATCATAAAAAATGCTAGATTAAAAAAGGAGGCTAAATATGAAAACGAATGCATCTATGTCCGGGAAGGGCAAAACCGGCAAAGCCTGTGAATCCGTAAGCGGCAAGACAGGGATGAAAAATTCAGCGAAAGACAAGCCCGCCGGCAATGCCTGGGTCTGTAAAAAATGCGGAAATGTTGATTATTCGGAAGAAGCTCCGGAAAAATGCCCTTATTGTCTCTACCCCCATCGCTCTTTCGAAAAAGTCGAGTAGCGGAAGTAAAACGTCAAAGGGGCGTGACTGCGCGTTTGTATTCGGAAAGACGTTACAGGAATAAAAACGAAATTTAACGAGAAAGGAGATCAGACATGAAACGGAAAGGATCCGCCCAGTGGAGAGGCGGGATAATCAGCGGCCACGGAACGGTCAGCACGGAAAGCGGTGTTTTATCCAATACCCAGTATTCGTTCTCATCACGCTTTGAAAACGGCGCCGGCACCAATCCGGAAGAGCTTATTGCGGCGGCTCATGCCGGCTGTTTTTCCATGGCTTTCTCCGGTCAGTTGGAGGCCGCGAAACTTACCGCTGAAACCATCGATACGACGGCAACGGTAGCTATTGAAAAGAAGGATGGGGAATTTGCCATTACAACCGTACACCTGGACGTCAGGGCAAAAATACCGGGCGCATCGGTTGAAGCTTTTAAAACGGCAGCCCAAAAAGCCAAAGAAGGATGCCCGGTTTCAAAATTGCTTAAAGCCGTCATAACCATGGACGCAAAACTGGAGACCTGAAATTTTGCCGGACTTCAACTTTAGGCAAAGAGGTGAGAGCAGGGCGGAGGATATATTTGTGCCGGGAAATCGAAAGCCGTGAGGCAGTTGCGCAGGAAATAATCTATCCGGACAAACGACCCAAAGCCTCCGCGGCAAATGTGAATAAACCAAAAAGGTCTTTAAGTTATGCTTAATATTGATAAAATTAATGATTCCGAGATGTCAGAAGATATAACCGAAATTGTTTGTAATTTACGGAAGAACTTCTCCTCCGGTGCAACGAGATCCGCCCCGTTCAGAATAGAGCAGTTGAAAAAACTTAAAGCGGCAATCCGATATTATGAAAATGAGATTATCAGCGCCCTGAACGATGATATGAAAAAGCCGCCCTTTGAATCGTACGCCAGCGAAATCGGCATTCTGTATGCGGAGATTGAGTACGCTGTAAATCATCTTAAGTCATGGGTTCATCCGAAAAGAGTATCCACTCCTATTCTTCATTTTTATGCTTCAAGTAAAGTTTATCAGGAACCCTATGGGGTGGTTCTGATCATCGGCCCATGGAATTACCCCTTCGAATTATTAATGACTCCCCTTATCGGTGCTATTGCTGCCGGAAATTGTGCCGTCATCAAGCCGTCCGAACTGGCCCCGGCAACATCTTCGGTTGTCAAGCGGCTTATTGAGACACAGTTTGGATCTGATTATATAAAGGCCGCAGAAGGGGGTATCGATACAACCCGCAATCTTCTAAGGGAAAAATTCGATTATATTTTCTTTACCGGCGGAACGGCCGTGGGCAGGGTTATTATGGAAGCGGCATCCCGGAATCTCACGCCGGTGACCCTCGAACTGGGAGGCAAAAGTCCCTGCATTGTGGATAAAGATATAAATCTTCAATATGCCGTAAAGCGGATTGCCTGGGGGAAATTTTTCAATGCCGGACAAACGTGCATCGCGCCGGACTACTGCCTCCTTCATAAAGCAATTAAAGATGATTTTATAGCGGAAATGAAGAAAACCCTCCTTGCATTTTACGGCGAAAATCCTTCTCAAAGTCCCGATTACGCGAGAATCATAAATGATAAACATTTCCAGAGACTGGAGAAATTATTAAGCAACGGCAAGATTATCTTCGGCGGCCAGACGGACCGTAAGACCCTCTATATTGCGCCTACATTGATTAATAACGTCACCCTGCGGGATGAACTCATGAAGGAAGAAATTTTCGGACCGATTCTACCGGTTATGACCTATTATGAAGAGCTTGACGACGCGATTGCCATCGTAAACAGTCTTCCCCGTCCGTTGGCCTTATATTACTTCTCAAATAATAAGGCGTTGCAAAAGAGAGCATTAGAGGGAATCATTTCGGGAGGCGGTTGTATCAATGATACGATGTCTCATTTCGGGAGCCAGACTCTGCCGTTCGGCGGTATAGGAGACAGCGGCATGGGGGCTTATCACGGAAAATTCAGTTTCGATACTTTTTCGCACAGCAAAAGCATATTAAAGCGATCCAATTTATTTGATATGATGTTACGTTATCCACCCTATAAGGGAAGAGTTCAAATGCTTAAATGGCTCTTCAGGATAATCGGATAATGTTCCACTGAATTTTTAAAATGGAATAAACCGTTATGGACGAAAGAAGAAGGGCAAAGCGGCTTAAAAAAGAGTTCGAAGTCGTGATCACTATAGTTTCGGGCGCTAAAGATATTCCCAAAGAAAAAATCATTTATAACTTAAGCGTGGATATCTCCGCGTATGGTGCCAAAGTCAGGGCAAACATTTTCTTGCCGGTTAACACACTCCTCAGAATAGGCTTTAATTTAGAAGAACTGCATCAAAATTTAGAGACCATGGGAAAAGTAAAATGGATAACAATACTTTATGATGATGAAGCGTACGAGGCGGGCGTGGAATTTGTTAATACGCCCAACGAAGCGATCAGCAAAATAGAGGAATACGTCAACTGGAAAATAAATCAATATACTCTAAAATCGGAAAGTGTTTCGATTTGAATTATAAAATCCTGTCAATTCCTAATGAGTTAAAAAGTACTACCCATGATAAGGCATGTTAATCCCTCACCGTTATTTTTTTAATCGGGTATTTTCGCAGTCCCTCATCTCTGTTTTGAACTTGAGAATACTTTAACCGATCTTCAAAATTATCCAATCTGAAAATGATCATCAATATTGTATTGACTTGCAAAGCAAAATAATATTATTTTTTGTCTGCGATCAGACAAAAATTTTATCAAAGCAACTAATAAAAAGGAGAAATAATAAAAATGCGCTGGAATCATTACCTCTCTTATTTTTTCGGCGGCGCCTTCCTCGTCAACGCTATTCCGCATTTTGTAAGCGGTGTTACGGGGCATCCGTTTCAAAGCCCATTTGCTTCTCCTCCGGGTGAGGGGCTGTCTTCGGCCATGGTGAACGTACTGTGGGGTTCTTTTAATATGGCCGCAGGTTACTTGCTTGTATGCCGTGTCGGAACATTTGATCTGCGCAGAACCGGGCATGTCACTTCGGCGGGCTTGGGCGCGTTGCTTATGGCTTTGATGCTGGCCCGGGCTTTTGGAAGGTTCTACGGAGGCATATAAGACAGCGGAGTTTTCGCTAAAAAATTGTTTTGATTACCCGGATGGCCATTATGACATCATGACCCGGGCGGTATGTCAAGTTTCTTTAATATAGGATCATCAGCCAGAAATATATTGGTGGTTTCCGTTTCGTCATCAAAAACAAGAACCGCCAATCCGTTATCAAGTTTATATTTTGCCTGTCTAAATTTTGTTTCCATGGAAGCCTCAACCGCTCCGTAATCCGTTCCGGATCTGGAGATAAATTCTTCTATAACCCCCCTTAAGGCTCTGGCGCTTAATTTATTGACCGGAATGATGTGGATCGGCATTTACATTTGCTCCGTTTAATTCGCACCGGGCGCGAAATGATAATTTCGGATATTATAAGCAAATATTTTCCGAAAATACAGGCAAATTCGAAAAGCCGGTATTTTTGTCCATCTCGGGTAGGACGCGATATTTCAATCGATAAACGGCACATCATCGACAGATAAAATAATGCTATTTGCAGGGCATGGGCGAATTATATGGTGAGAAGCCCGAATATGGTGAAGGATTTTTCGTTGATGACGACCGCGATCTTTTCGATCTTTTTTTTGATATCGGCCTTCGGTACGTTGAAGAATTGGAGGTCTGTTTCAACAAGAAACGGCCATCTTTTTTCAAAATTTTCCGCTCCGAGGTGGACACACTCCGTGATAAAGCTCAAACGCATTCCCCAGAGGGTTGAGCTTCTGACATAAAAATCATCGTCACTGTATTTTTTTGTATAAGGTTTGAAAATGAGCTTGCATCGTTCGTTATCCGCCTGTAACACCTTCTGCCGAATTCGCCGCGAACTGTATACGTCAAAAAATATCTGCGCTAAAACGCGGTGTTTAGCCGCCGCTTTTAATTCCACGACCCTGTTTAGCGCGTATAAAAATATGGCATCATCTTCATGAGTCGTTGTATGAATCAATTGTATGCTTTTAATATAAATATCAAATACAACGGCCAGGAATATATCCTCTTTATCCTGAAAAAAATGGTAAAGCGTGCTGGTGCTGACGCCGGCCGCTTCAATAATCTGCCGGACGGTGGTTTTTTGATATCCCTGTTTAAGGACAAGATTACGGGCAACCGTCACAATCTTTTGCTTGACTTTCCGGCTTTTTTTCTCTCGTAACTTCACAAAATCCATCCTTACGCGCCGCGAAATAATAACCCATTATATTATCTTTTTATTCTATTACATCATTTGGACATTCAGATCAATCATTAATTAGAACATGTTCCAATTAATGATTGACATTGCCCCGGCTTGATGTTATTAATTGGAACGTGTTCCAGTTTTGTTTTACGATGAATGCGTTATGAATTAAACGGCGGTTTCCTAAAAATGTAAATCTTTCAAAATGAAATGATGACAAAAAATGTTTTCCCCGTATCGGGAATAACGATAAAATCAGTAAGCAATGGAGGAAGTATCAATGGGCGATTTTCTTAAAATGTACAGGGAAAAACTGGTAACGGCCGAAGAAGCCGTAAAAAAAGTAAAACCGGGTGACTGGATCGACTGGGCCATGTTTAATGGTAAACCGGTTGAATTGGATAAAGCGCTGGCGGCGCGTAAGGATGAGCTAAGCGATATTAAAATCATGGCCGCGGTCAGCGTCCCGCCGGTTCCGGAAGTCATCATGAAGGACCCGCACGGCGAGGTCTTTACATTCAACGACCAGCATTTTAGTTTACTCACGCGGATCATGCAGGACCAGTGCGACAACGTTTTTTACCAGCCGACGTTATACGGCGAATCTGATCTGTATGTCATAAACGCCAGGCATGATCCGGTTAAAATCGGCACACCGCTGCGGGATCATTTCATGGTTCAGGTAGGCCCCATGGATAAAGACGGGTATTTCAACTGGGGCCTGCACAACTCCTGTTGCTATTTGCAGGCCATCCGTTCAAAAAATATCATTCTCGAAGTGAATAATAATATCCCTTATGCCTACGGAGGCAGCATGGAGAGAATCCATATTTCGCAGGTTCAGGCGGTGGTCGAGGGCAATAATACGCCGCTGGCCGAACTGCCTGTCGTGACACCGACGGAAACCGACAAAAAAATTGCGGAACATGTCCTCAATAACATTAAAGACGGAGACTGTATTCAGCTGGGCATCGGAGGAATGCCGAATGTTCTCGGTAAAATGATCAGTCAGTCCGGCTTAAAGAATCTGGGCGGCTGGACGGAAATGCTGGTGGACGCCTACCACGATATGTGGACGGCAGGGGTCATGACGGGAATGAAGAAAAAATTCGATCAGGGAAAAATCAATTACACTTTCGCCCTCGGCGGAAAACCTCTCTACGATTGGATTGACCATAACCCGGCGCTAGCCTCTTGCAGTGTGGGGTATGTCAACCACCCGACCAGGCTGGCGCAGATCGACAATCTGATTTCCATCAATCAGGCCCTGCAGGTTGACCTCTACGGGCAGGTCAACGCGGAAAGCTCCGGATTCAAGCAGATCTCCGGCAATGGCGGAATGTCGGATTTTGTATTGGGCGCATTCTGGTCAAAAGGCGGCAGGAGCTTCATCTGTCTGCCCTCGACGCACAAAAAGAAAGACGGCACAATGGAATCCCGGATTGTTCCGAACTTCGATATGGGGAGCATCACCACCGTCACCCGCCAGATGGTCAATTTCATCGTCACGGAGTATGGCGCTGTTTCACTGAAAACCTGTCCGACGTGGTACCGCGCGGAAAAACTTATTTCCATTTCTCATCCTGATTTCAGGGACAATCTGATTAAAGAAGCCGAAAAACGAAAGATCTGGAGGCAAAGCAATAAAAAATAAGTTAAAATAAATTGCGGGTTGGCTGATTCACTGAAATATAATCCATGGAATGAATAAAGGCAGGGTTAAGTTACCCTGCCTTTATTTCGCCTGTTAAACAATACCTGATTGACCGGGTCGAAAACGGCATGTTGTCCAAATATCCCTTTTCGCTGCCGAAAGCATTTTGGATAAATCCACGGCTTGCTTCAGGCGATTGCAAAACTCGCCTTCGGCTCAAACACTTGCAATCGCTTGTCTTGCGCTTCGCCCGGATTTATTTTTCCAAAACGCTTTCAATGGCCGCTCAAACGGATTTATTTGGTCAACAGGCTGGAAAAGACTTGGCCTTTGGATGAAATAAGTATATTAAAAGAGTGGACGGATAGGTCAAAAAAAGTCCGACCGAATTTGATGTCTAAAAAATAAGCTGCCATGATGACGGAAAATATCAAAGATAAAATCCCAACCCGGGGAGAGTGCGAAGAACTGATGGCAAAATATGCCATGTTGCCGAACATCGTTATGCATTCCATGCAGGTTATGCGTGTTTCCATAGCGATTATGGATCATCTTAAAGACGGCGTATCCCTGGAAAGGGATCTTGTGGTTGCCGCCGCTTTATTGCATGATATTACAAAGACAAGATCGCTTGAAACAAAAGAGCGGCATGCCGAATCAGGTGGAGACCTTTTGAGGGAACTGGGATTTTGGCGTGTAGCCGCGATTGTGGAGCAGCATGTCATTCTCCGGAATCTGAATCTTGAGGGAAGGCTGGAGGAAGCCCAAATTGTCTATTATGCCGACAAGCGGGTGATGCACGACACAATCGTTACCATTGACGAAAGAGTGGATGATTTGATCAGGCGATACGGAACAGGAGAGGAAATACGCAATCAGATTCTCAAAAACAAGGTGCAGGCGCTTGCGGTTGAAAGCAAGATCGCCTCTTTTATGAAAATCGGCATCCAGAATGCTTTAGATGAGATTCGATAATGCCGCTTTCCTAAATGTCTTTCTGGATATTATGATGTTTTCCGATTCTCATTAATAATCCTGTTGATGAAATCTAATCTAATTAATTTGTATAAATTATGATATGGCATAAAAACATATGCGTATCCTTCATCTCATAAACAGCTTGAGCGAAGGCGGGGCAGAGCGGCAGCTTAGCTATCTGGCGCCCGAACTTGTCCGCATGGGGCATGATGTTGATATCGCTTATTCCCATGAAGGCCCGGACCAACCCCAGCTCCCGGGCGTTTCCTTGCGCCGGCTCAAATCGCTCTCCAATCACGACCCTTATTTGCTATGGCAATTGATCAGGTTTATCAGGCATATTAAACCGGACATTATCCAGACATGGGTTATGCAAATGGATATTCTGGGGGGAATGGCAGCAAAACTTTGCGGAGTACCCCTGATAATCCGTGAGCCGTCTTCGGGCCTTGTTCCCGTACAAAGGTGGAAAAATTATTTGCGCGCGAGGGTTGGTTCCCGGGCGTGCGTGATCATATCAAACTCCCGGGGCGGCGACGAATATTGGAAAACGATCATGCCTGATCAGAGGCGTTTCATCATTTCAAACGGATTGCCGGTTGATAAAATTGACAAAACAGAAGCGGCCGTGCCGCCGGATATAATGAAACAGGAAGCGCCCATTGTACTTTATGTCGGCCGGTTGGAGGAAAAACAAAAACGGCCGAAGTTATTTCTGGAAGCGCTGGCCCGTGTGAAAAAGAAGAAAAAAGTGTTTGGCGTATTATGCGGTGAAGGCCCCCTGCGCTCCGAACTGGAGAGGCTCACACATGAGCTAGGGCTTAATGATGACATCCTTTTTACGGGTCATTTGGCGGCCACTACAATTTGGGCCGTGATGAAAAAATCCGCGGCGCTTGTATCGCCAAGCGCCTATGAAGGATGTCCCAATGCGGTCATGGAAGCCATGGCGTGCGGATGTCCGCTCATCATCTCGGATATTCCTTCCCATCGGGACATGATGGATGAAAAATGCGCTCTATTTGTTGAACTGGACAATGTCGCTCAGACGGCAGACGCAATCATAAAAATACTTGATGGCGTAGAGGACTCAAAGACACGCGCCGCAGGGGCAAGACAAAAAACCCTGAATTGGTCCATAGCGGAAATGGCCCGCAATTATGAAAAAGTGTATAAGAGATGTTTGTGAGCAGGATTTGCGAAATCTTCGCGCCTTTTGATTGAGTTGTTGAGCTTATATTGCGGCAGGTTGTAGACATGAAAATACTTGCGTTGATGAAACGGGCGGTCTTTAAATTTCTGCCGGGGGAATATAGAACCCGAGTATATAACCACGCGTACACGCTGCTGACTTTTTTTACGTGCCGGAGGTTATATGGCGGCCGCGATCTGCCGGTGGCCATCGAAATTGAAACGGACTGGCGCTGTACCAGAGCCTGCTGGTACTGCTCACGGCAAAATCAAGGTGAGGCCATGGCAGAAGAACTTTTCAGGAGTATCATTGCCGGCCTGAAAACCTGGGGATTTAAAGGAAGAGTCTCCCTTCACGGATATAATGAGCCGCTGTTGGATAAGCGGCTTTGCGAATTTATTAAATACATTAAAATTAATTTACCCGGATGCCCGATCGTCATCTACTCCAACGGTGATCTGCTGACAAAAAAAACGGTGTTACAACTTATCGCCGCGGGCATGGATAGAATGATGGTGAGCATCCACGAGCCCTCTTCGGAGATAAAAATTCTTGAGCTTGCGGAAATTGCTTCCGAATATCCGGTTGTGCAACTAATGGATTTCCGGGATGGTTACCGGAATTTTGCCCTCTGGAACAGGGGAAATGAGGAGCTTGCCATAAAACTGGGAGCAATAAACAAACATTCCCGTTGCTATTTTATCTTTACTTGTGTCGTAAAATCCAATGGAAATGTCCTGCTGTGTTGTCATGACGGGCGGGGTGAGTATGTGATGGGAAGTCTGACCGCAAATTCGCTTCAGGAAATCTGGGAATCGTCGAAATTTAAAAAAATCCGCGGGCAGGTCTGCCATGGCACGTTTACCCTGCCGATTTGCAAGCGGTGCGGTTATCAGGCATTTTTTTAAAGAGCCTGACTTTCTATAAGAGGTTATATGCTGCCATACTTCAGTATAGTCATTCCCATGTATAACCGTGAGCGTCTTATCGCGCGAACGATTAACAGCTTCCTGAATCAGGACTTTGAAAATTATGAGATTATTGTGGTTGATGACGATTCAACGGACAAATCCGTGGATGTGGTAAAAAAATACACGGATCCCCGAATCAAACTTATCCGCCATGAATTAAATCGCGGCGTTGGTCCCGCGAGAAATACCGGCGTGGCTGAGGCCAAAGGCGACTGGGTCATTTGTTTGGACAGCGACGACGAAGTGCTCCCCGGAGCGCTGTCTGTAATTGCGAAACGCAGCAATGAGGTGGATGGTAATATATCACGCATGGAGTTTATGGTGCAAATGGATACTGGAGAAATTTCTCCCGATCCGCCCCTGAAAAACGAATTTTGGGACTATATAAAATATATGCAGTACATGGAGGCGAGCGACGGTCGGTTATCGGAAACATTTCAGATTATAAAACGCGCCGCGTTTGAAAAAGTCAGATACTATGATGATCGAACGTTAGAGACGCCGTTTCACCTGGACTTCATGAAACAATTTAATTCCTGGTCGTTTCCTGATGTATTACGCGTGTATCATCATGACGCGGAAAACCAGCTGACCCGCCCGGACATAAATCGTTCGATACAGTTCGCCGGGGATCAGGCGGCAAGCTGGGAGAGCATGCTGAAGAATCACGCAGGCGCGCTTAGGCAGCACGCGCCGAGAATTTACAAGAGCATGATTTCAAATCTGGCAACGTTATATTTTCTAAGCGGCAACAGGTTAAAAGGCGTGCGGTATTCCTGTGCTTCCTTGAAAAGTAATTTTTTATCTCCAAGGTATTGGACGATCCTGTTAATTGGTCTTCTTGGCCCAAAACCTCTTGCCTGGTTGAAATTCATTCGATCCCGTTTATGATAAAGAAGACTAAATCGAAGTCCGAAAAAGGCTCGACCAAATTTATGGGGAATGATATTGGAATCGACGGGCGAGTTCAAAAGGGACACCCGGATTTGACGTCATAAAAAATTTCAGGAGACACAAAAATAATGCAAACTGTATGGAAATCAAAGGGGAAGAAATTACATACGCGGACGATTGAAGTCTCCACATACGATTTTGACGGGCAAAGAATCGTTATCGAAGGTTTCCTCAAAGATGATCGTTTTCAGGAATCGCATCTGATCACCGGCGAAAAGTTCCCGCCCGGCGTCATTCATCACATGGGGGTGCGGCTGCTGGTTAATTGTTCCAATCTTGTGATTGAAGATGTTGATGTGGATCTGATATCTGTTCCCCGGGAAGTATGCAACGAAACCAGGGATTGCCTGGCCCCCATTAAGGGATTGATCATTACCCGGGGGTTTACGTCCAAAGTAAAAAAAATAGCCAGCGGCGTCAAGGGCTGCACCCATCTGGTGGAACTCATGCAGGCAATGGCTCCGGCTGCGATTCAGGGATTCGCGGCATATGAGGCGCAAAAGCCGTCGGGCATCGATAAAGAACACGCGAGGATGATGGCGAAATATCTTGTCAACACATGCTACGCCTGGCGCGAAGACGGCCCGTTTATCAAGGTATTCAAAAAGTAATCCAGATGTGACAGATAACATCATAAATAATAATTCGCAGGAGACACATTATGGCTATTGTTGAGTGGAAAAAAGACGGAACGGTCGCTTTACTGACCATGAACAACGGGGAGAACAGGCATAATCCTGATTTTGCCAAGTCCATGCTCAATACGTTTGATGAGATTGAGAAGGATGAGTCGATATTCAGTGTGGTTATAACTTCAAGCGATAAGAAGAACTGGTCGCTGGGCATCGATCTGGAATGGGCAATAAAAGCCATGGAGCCCAGCCAGACCCATAGAATGAAGGAGTTTATGTATCTGCTCAATGAACTCTCGAAAAAGATACTGCTATTCCCCATGCCGGTCATCGCCGCCATTAACGGTCATGTGTTCGGGGACGGCGCGGTTCTGGCCTGTGCCTGCGATTTCAGATATATGAAGGCTGATCGCGGGTTTTTCTGCTTCCCGGAGATTGATATCGATATCCCGCACATGCCGAGTATGCTGGCGATCACCAAAAAAGCCATACCCTATTATGAGGTTGAAGAGCTCATCTTGACCGGTAAACACGCCGGTGCCGCGGAGCTTGAAGCCAATCATGCCATCCGCAAGGCCTGTGAAAATGAGGAGGTCCTGATGACCGAGGTCATGGCGTTCGCGAAATCTTTTACAAAGAAACGCCCGATTTTCAGGGAAACGAAAAGAAGAATGTACAAATATATTATCGGAATTATGGAAAAGGAAGATCCTGAATTCATCGAGTCGCTTCAACTAAGTGTTTAATAAGGACAATGGGCCGAATTCAAAAGACCCGGCCGGACTTTAAAAAAAGAGTTATTATGAAGGCTAAAAATCCAGTCATGAAAGACGGTACTGAAAAAAGCTGTCCAAAGTCTACACGCAATTTTAAAATGATTGTGGAGTATGACGGCACGGCTTATTGCGGCTGGCAGAGGCAGGAAAACGGGTTGAGTATTCAGCAGGTGCTGGAGGACGCCATCGGGCTTATTACCGGAGAAAAAGTTGCCGTTATCGGTTCCGGCAGGACGGATGCGGGGGTGCACGCCTTGAATCAGGTTGCCCATTTTAAGAGCGGCAGCCTTCTGCCCCTCAACAATCTGTATAGAGGCCTCAACAGCGTATTGCCGCCGGACATTGTCGTCAAGAAAATGGAAGAGGTTTCGGGTGAATTTCACGCCCAGCATGATGTTGTCAGCAAAGTTTATTTCTATAAGATATGCAACCAGCCCCTGAGGACAGCTCTTGGACGAAACTATTTCTGGCACATTCGTTTTCCTCTAAATCTTACGAAGATGAGAAAAGCGGCTAAATATTTAATCGGCACTCATGATTTTTCCTGTTTTTGCGCGACCGGTACTCAGGTGAAAGATCGTGTGCGGACAATTATGGATATTAAGATCAAAACCTGCGACGATAGTCTTATAGAAATTACAGTGGAATCGCGGGGATTTTTAAAATATATGGTGCGCAACATTATCGGAACGCTGGTTGACGTTGGAAGGGGTAAACGAAAACCTGAGGAAATGAAGCTAATTATTGAATCCAGAAACAGAAAAATAGCGGGGGTTACCGCTCCTGCCTGCGGTTTGTTTCTTAAGGAGGTTAAATACTGAACATGAAAATATTGTTACTGGGACATAAAGGAATGCTGGGGAGCGATCTCTTGTTAAAACTTTCCCATGAGCATGAAGTGATAGGAATGGATAAAGAGGAAATTAATATTGTGTCCGCATCGGAATGCCAAAAGGCGATTAAAGATACCCGGCCTGATATCGTAATCAACGCGGCGGCTTTCACCAATGTTGACGGATGCGAAGCAGCAAGGGAAGAATGCTTTGCCGTTAACGCGGAGGCGGTAAAAAATATTGCCGATGCCTGCCGAGATAAAAACATCCGTATCATCCATTTCAGCACGGATTATGTTTTTGACGGCACGTCCCGTAATCCCTACAAAGAAGATGATCCATGCAATCCAATTAACGCCTACGGAGAATCCAAATTAACGGGTGAGCGTTATCTGCAATCTCTGTCTGATAATTATATTCTTATCCGCACGTCCTGGTTATTTGGCCCAAAAGGCAAAAACTTTGTCGGGGCTATTCTGGAAAAGGCAAGGGCAAAAAACTTTATCCGGGATACCATGGAAAAAGCAAAAGCGGAAAAGGACGGGCCGTCGACGTTATCCGTGGTGGATGATCAGGTCGGTTCGCCCACTTATACAAAAGATCTGGCAGGGGCGGTCGATTTGCTGATCGATAAGAATGCCCAGGGAATCTTTCATGTGACCAACAGGGGCAGTTGCAGCTGGCATCAGTTTGCCATAAAGATTTTGCAGGAAGCAGGCATTGACGATATTGAAGTTCTCGCGATAAAATCCGATCAGCTTCAAAGACCGGCGGTACGGCCGGCCTACAGCATTTTAAGTATGCAGAAGTTTGTTCAAACTACAGGAAAGGCCATGCAGCCCTGGCAACTGGCGCTTAAGGATTATCTGGAATATTGCCGTGATAAGAAACTATAAGCTCACCCAAGAGTTTATTGCTTTCGATGCGCATCCTTCATCTGTTATCATGGTTTCGGATAATTAATATCCTCTTTAAAGGAGCGCTTAATGAATAATCGGCACTTGCATTTTTCACTTTTTCCAGCCGGCGGTTTGGAAACGGCCAGTTCGCGAATCAGAATATATACATTCCAGAAGGCTCTGGCAAAACGCAGCATTCAAACTACATTGGGTTTCTCTCTGAAAGCCAATGTATTATTATTTCAAAAAAAGGTGACCTTCCGAAATCTTTTACAGGCGCATATAGCAAGAGCCAGAGGGTGCGTAATCATTTACGATGTTGACGATTCGGGTTATGCGCTTTGGTATTGGGTTTCTAAACATAACTTTCAAGAAATGCTGCGTATCGCAAAAGTCGTAACGACATGCAGTGTCATGCAAAGGGAAATTCTTGCGCAGGAATACAAGATGGGCGAAAAGGGCATTGTGATATCGAACACTGTAGATTATTTTCCGGAAAATCCCGTGAAATTGCCGCAACGCGCAAGAAAAAAATTGCGCATAGTATGGTTCGGGAACAGTAATAATTTTGTTTTACTTGAAAAATACCTGAAAGTTTTGCATCAAATACATGATTCTGAAGTATTTGCGATCGTGGACGCACGTCACATAAAGAAATTTTCCGGAAAACATCCTTTTGTAAATTTTATCCCCTGGTCGCTTCATAATTTCGTACCGGTGTTGCAGGACTGTGATTTGGCCTGTCTTATGCACGATGGAAACATTCATGATATGGCGAAAGGAAATAACAAAATGATCTCGGCTATTACCTGGGGTGTTCCGGCTGTGGTTTCGCGAACGCCGGAATACCTGCGTACAGCGCAGGAGGCCGGCATCGAATACGCTGTATTTTCCGATGAAACAGAACTTTCTGCAGTCATTGAGCGTTTACGTTCTCCGGCCGCCCGTGAAAGATATCTTCAGACAGCTCAACCTGCAATTTGGAGCCGCTATTCACCGGATGTTATCGCGCAGCAATATATTGATTTGGCTGCAATGTGCCTCAAACGCGTTGCAGGGAAATGATGACGCGAAAAGGTTCAAATATTAAGCTTTGCCGGATCATTCAATTTGAATAATAGATTAGTTTTCTTCGAAGGTGGATTAATATGAACAAATCTTTTTCCCGAGGACAAAGAGTCTTTTTCTCCCGCTGGGGAGAATTTCTTTATAAAAGAGTTTCCCTTTCCACTTTCGTGTATGAGCCTCAATACGAAAGTTAACCTTATCATTTCTTATGTTAGGGAAAGATATCTCTTTAATCTTTATTCCATTATTCCATAAGACATATGATAACGACAATTGATCCCGTGTGGAATATTTTTCAATTAATTGCCACCACTCTGTCATAAGCTTTCGGGTTTTTCGATTTTGGTGTTTTCTATATATAATATTATTCTCATTCAATCCATAATGAACAGGAAACCCTTTGGATCTTATATAATCAATTTGATCCCTGCACACTTTTTCAGAATCTTTATCGTTTGAAATGACAACTTCACATTCAGAAAATATACAGTCTCTGGCGTGATGCAGCGGAATCAATATATCTTTTTTGTTATACTTCAGCATATCAAAAAGATATGAAGTTAAAATATTTACATTGGCATCTATATAAATACTTTCATAATGCTCGGATAAAATGTCCAGGGCATGTATTTTATGCCACCGGTTATTTTTACTGTCATTTAAGTTGTTAAAAACGAGCGGGCGAATATTCCATATTCCTGATTTCTGTTGTTTTAGCAGGGCTGGATTATCGGTAAAGCAAATATAATCCCAGTCATGATCAACATAGGACAACGGGATTAAGTTATCATAATTGCCTGTTAAACAAGTGTAAACAACCCTCTTTTTATTTTCTTGAGCCAAATTACCTTCCTTATATTATTGGGCCGCCGGTTCATTAAAATGCCGGCGCGGCGTCATAACGGATAAACCGGAAACAATATGTTCACAGTCTACAGAGTAAGATCAATTTCAATCCTGCGTATGAATGGCCTGTTTTCGATGTGCCATCGGATTGTTCTTTCCATGCCTTCCTCAAGTGATACCTTCGGCGCCCAGCAAAGAAGACTCTTTGCCTTGCCAATGTCTGCCCATGTTGCCGTTACATCGCTATTTTGGGCGGGCAACTTCTTGATTCTGGCCTTTCTATTTAAACATTTTTCTATCATCGAAATCATTTCAAGCAAATTGCGGGGATGATTGCTTCCGAGATTGATGATTTCATATCCGGCCGGTTTTAAAGCCTTGATGGTACCGTCGACGATGTCGTCGATATAAGTAAAATCACGACTTTGTTCACCGTTCCCATAGAGTATCAATTCACGTCCTTCGTCAATCCATTTAATGAACCTAAAACAGCTCATGTCTGGCCGTCCGGCGGGGCCATAGACCGTAAAATAGCGCAGTATGGTGATATCAAGGCCGAAAAGGTGGTGATAGGCATGGGCAATAAGTTCCGCCGCTTTTTTTGAAACCGCGTACGGTGAGATGGGAGTGTTCACCGGCAGGTTTTCCGTAAACGGCATTTCCCCTCCGGCATAAAGCGAGGATGAAGATGCCTGAACCATTTTTTTAACATCATGTTTTCTCATCAATTCCAGAAGATTTAGAAGACCGTGCGCGTTCGTTGTCAGATACACATCCGGGTGCGCCATACTGTTACGCACCCCTGAGTGCGCGGCCAGATTGATAATAGCGTGTATTTTGTGTTTGTGAAAAACTTCCGATAGATCTTTTTTGTTATTAATATTTACTTTGCAGAACGTAAAGTTCGGGCACTTCTTCAACGCCTTCAGCCGGAGATTTTTGAGACGTCTGTCATAATAATCGTTAATGTTATCAATGCCGATAACTTTTTTGCCTTGCTCCAGAAGTTTGCGGCTGACTCCTGATCCGATGAAACCCGCGGCGCCGGTAATCAATATATTATTCATCTAAATCATCTCAAAATTAAAAGTATTTTAAAATTATCCGCGATAAGTGATCAATCCGTAAATGAAAATTTTATACGGCTGCCAAATCGATTATTATATTAACCATAACAGTCCGCAGTAAAATTGTCAAAGCAAGGATGGTTCGGGAATGACGGATATGATGGTATCAGTTGAAATTATGCATACGGAATCATAGTTGCGTATTTTGCCATAATGTAATATGAAATTCAGGTTCAAGGAGTTACGGAATTGTCAAAACGAATAGTCATTTTATCTGAAGAAATAGCCAATAAAATCGCTGCCGGTGAAGTCGTGGAGAGGCCGGCTTCAATCGTCAAGGAACTGGTGGAAAACGCAATTGATGCCGGGGCTACCGACATCAGGGTGGAGTTGGAAAAGGGCGGCTGCCAGTCCATAAAAGTCGTTGATAACGGTTCGGGAATAGAGCACGAAGATGTGGCGCTGGTATTTGAAAGGCATGCCACCAGTAAAATTAATCATTTTGACGATATTTATTCAGTCGCCTCTTTCGGCTTCCGGGGCGAAGCCATGCCGAGCATCGCGTCAATTTCGCGGGTTGAGTTATTAACGCGGCGCAAGGATGATCTGGAAGGAACAAAAGCGATTCTGGAGGCAGGCTCAATCAAGGAAATATCACCTGCCGGAGCTCCTGCGGGCACGCAGATATCGGTCACAAAAATATTTGCCAAAGTTCCCGCCCGCAGAAAATTTTTAAAAACAGAGGCGACGGAGCAGGGGTTATGCCTGGACGCGATAACAAGGCTTGCGCTGGCTCACCCGGAGATTCGCTTTAAAGTTTTGGTCAATGGCAGGGAATCTTTCACCGCGCCGGAAGCTCCCGATGTATCCGGGCGGATCTCCATGATTATGGGCAATGATTTTTCCGCGCATGCCATTTCTGTAAACGCGCAAAAAGACAACGTAAGTTTAATGGGATTTATTTCACGCCCGGATTTCTCAAAATCAAATTCCAAAAGCATATATTTGTTTGTCAATAAACGCTTTGTCCGCGATAACAGTATTACGCATGCCGTATTATCGGCTTACAGGCAGGTTATTGAGCCAAGACGCTACCCCGCGGCCGTGTTGTTTCTTGATCTGCCGCCTGAAGATGTTGATGTGAATGTTCATCCCGCCAAAATGGAGGTTCGTTTTAAGGATTCAAACGGTATTTATCAACTGGTATCCAGATCAATCGCCGAGCATTTAGCCGGCGCCGAAACGGCAAAAAGCAGTTTCGTTTATCGTCTGGCGCCGACAGTTGCGCCTAAAAAAGTGGATTTGTTATTACGGCGGAAAAGCAAGAAGGATTCTTCTTCAGATGTGATTCCTGTACGGGATAAAACCGCGCCCAGGCCTTTCGGTTTATTCTCCAGACAAAATTTACAACAGGCCCTGAGCGATGATCTGCTGGCGCGCGCACCTGTCGCGGAACAGCCAGAAACCTCATATCCAGGCGATCAGACTCCGGTCAATGAAAAAATAAATTTCTCCGAGCTATCGTATCTGGGACAGTTTGCCAATACGTATCTTGTTTTTGCAGGCGATGAGGGACTGATCCTGCTTGATCAGCACGCGGCCCACGAACGGATCCTTCTGGAAAAATTAAAAAAAGCGACGCCAAAGCAGGTTGTCAGCCAATCCCTTCTTATCCTGGAAATTATAAGCTTAACGCCCGCGCAAATCTCTTTGTTTTCCGAATGCATTGATTTCCTGCGTGAAATCGGCCTGGAAATTGAAATTTTCGGCAAGGACGCGATTGTCGTTAAGGCGATTCCGGCCACCTTATCGGAAATTAAAATCAGCGAATTGATTTCTGATATTGCCGATCAGTTAAAAGAACAGAATCAGATGCCTTCTTTAGAGGAAAAGAAAGAAAAAATACTGGCCTCGCTGGCCTGCCGCGCGGCCATCAAAGCCAATCACGTTCTTTCTGAAGATGAGGTCGAAGCCCTTTGCAGTCAATTGGAAGAAACACCTTATCATCTTACCTGTCCCCATGGTCGTCCGGTGACGATCAGTATTTCCTTAAGCGAAATCGAAAGAATGTTCAAAAGGAAGTAATAAAATAGCAATGGGAAAGTTGCCGCTGGTCATCATCAGTTCACCCACTGCCACGGGCAAAACGCAGTTGGCCGTAAATCTTTCACTTAAATTCGGCGGCGAAATTATCAGCGCCGATTCCCTGCAGGTATACCGCTATCTGGATATCGGCACGGCAAAACCTTCCATGGAACAAAGAAGGGGGGTCAGGCATCACCTGATAGATGTTGTTGATCCTGACGAAGAATTTAACGCGTCGGTTTTTGCCCAAAGAGCGCGAGGGATCATTTCCGATCTGGCGGGGAAGGGGACGCCCGTCTTTATTGCCGGAGGAACAGGACTTTATCTCCGGGCGCTTCTTCACGGAATCATCGATACCCCGGACGTGGATGAAAACATCAGAAATTATTACCGCCGCCTGCGGGATATTCACGGAAAAAAATATATCTATGATCTGCTGCTCAAAAGAGATGCCGATGCTGCCAGCCGGATAAATCAAAATGATTCGGTGAGGGTCATTCGGGCGCTGGAAGTTCTGGATCAAACAGGGGAATCCATTTTAGTAAAGCAAAAAAAGCATTTGTTTGCCGATTCTCCTTACAAGACTTACAAAATCGGCCTTGAGCTGGATCGCAAAGAATTAAAAAAGAGAATTATACAGCGAACGGATAAAATGATCGCGGATGGTTTGCTTAATGAAGTTAAAAGCATTTTAGACCGGGGCTACCCTGAAAATCTAAAACCGATGCAGTCTCTGGGCTATAAACAGATGATAGGATTTCTGCGTCATGAATATAGTTGGGAAAGCTCCATAGATTTAATCAAGCGTGATACCTGGCATTACGCGAAGCGCCAGATGACATGGTTTGCCGCCGACAAGGAAATTAACCGGTTTGATTGTAATTCCCCGGATGAAATCATAAAAAATGTGGAAATATTCTTAAAAGAAAATGGTATTATTTAAAATACGTCTTATATTTTATATATAGATTATCCAACCTTATTTTTTATTTAAAGTAATTATAAACAAAGATTTTAAGAGGAAACATGCGTTTGTTATAGTTTGTTTTCCTTGTTTTGTGATAAAGGAACATCCATGAACTTTAATGAAATTATAGAAATCTCAAAGAAGCGGTCGGAAGCGGGCATCAAAGAGATCAGGGATCAGTTATCGCTCCCTTTTTTTAAAATAAAGGATCAGCCGGTTTGGGACAACACGCCAAGGAGAATTGTCGTTATCGGAAGCGGAATCGGCGGGATGGCCTCGGGGGCGCTTTTTGCCAAAGCCGGCCATAAGGTCAATGTTCTGGAAATGAATAAAGAACTCATAGGCGGTCACGGCAGATGCCTTACCTTCGGCGGGATGACCTATTCCATGGGACCGCAATATGTCTGGGAATTCGGAGAGGGCTATCTTGGGGATCGTTTTATGAAGTTTCTCGATATCAAAGCGGCAAATCCCTTTATCCCCATGGAATCCGACGGTTTTGAGAGGTTTTTCATCGGCGGCAAAAATGAAAAGGGCAACTGTTGTCTTGCGAATTTTAAAGTACCCCTGGGATTGGGAAACTTTCACAGAGATCTAAAAGCCCTGTTTCCGGAGGAGGGTGATTCACTGGACGCGCTTTTTAATGAAATGATCTCCATCTATGATACGTATAAATCTTTTTTTAAAGAGCATTCTTTCACGGAAGGAAGATTTTTACTGGCGACAAAATTCCTGGCAACCAGCAAAATACCGATGAGCATGAAAGTCAAGATCGGGCGCTGTTTAACCATGTCTGTCCGGGAGTTTTTTGATGAATTTCATGTCACGAACCTGCTTCGGCGCATCCTTTACGGTCACGGCGGAATATTCGCGGAAAACGAATCGGAAATGTCCGCGATCGCGTATATTGTCGGAACGGGAAATTATCATATGGGCGCGTGGTATCCTGAAAAAGGATTCGCGTATTTTTTTGATTCGCTGTCGTCCGTGATAAAAAAAGCCGGCGGTTCCGTGGAAACCGGGAAAAAAGTTGTTCGTCTGGAGACGCGGGACAACCTCGTGATTGGGGCGATATGCGAAGACGGTTCCTCTTATGAATGCGATTTTGTGTTCAGCGATATCTCTCCACGGTTAACTTATTCGCTTTTAGGAAAGCCGACGGAATATTTTGACTATACGCCGTCGCATAGTATTCCGACATGCTGCCTGGGCATTAAAGGGGGCTTGCAATCCATTGCCGACATGAAAGGACGCAACTACTGGTGGCAGGACGGCAATGAGGTGGATTATAAAAATCCGGATGTTACCGCGCCGCCGAAAATGCTATTTATCGGATCGCCGTCGGCAAACGGATACGGCAGAGTGGGGGACACTAATAACGACGCCCTGGTTGTCTTTTGTCCTGGAAATTATCAGCAGGAAAAGACGATTTATGAAGAAGGACCAAAGGCCGTAGGAATTTTCAAGAAAAAACTTGCCTGCGATATCGTGGACATTCTTGAAATGAATGTTTTCCCCGGAATTAAATCCAAAATGCTTTTTGCTGAAATCGTATCTTCCGTGGATATCAAAACCGATACGGATGGAGAATTGGGAAATGCCTACGGACGAAGATTGACGGTAAAAGAGCTTCTTAAAGGGGCGATTGATGAGAAAGATTGCCCCCAGAATCTTTTTAACGTATCCGCGACAAAAAACAGTCCTGGAATAGCCGCCGGCATTTTTACAGCGGAATTAATATTAAATGAATTAACCGGAATAGAATTTTAGAACCCCCAAACCCTTGACGGGGTACGTTATTGTATGACCATAGAAAATTTACCGTGGCTGAAAGAATACAACATCCTGGGAATACCCCAAACATTTAAACCCTATCCCGATTCCCCTGCATACGATATTCTATACCGGAGCGCTAGGCTGTATAAAAATCAGGGTCTCATTCAGATGAATTATATGATGAAGTACCCGGATGTTAAGGATCATGTCGATCGCCTGGCCACGGCTTTTTATCATATGGGACTTCAAAAAGGCGCCAGGGTCGCTACGCTTTTGCCGACATCGATCCAGTTTGTTATCGCGGATTATGCTATTTCAAGAGCGGGTCTTGTGCATATTCCCTGCAGTCCTCTGGAGCCTGCTCAACACCTCCGGCATAAATTCCGGGAAGGATCTCCAGAAGCCCTGATCTGTCTTGATGAATATTTAAACGTCGTTGAAAATATCCTGCAAAACATTTCGATAAAAAATGTTATCGTATCAAAACTGGCCGATTATTCACTTCATAAAACGCAAAGCTATGAACCGCTTAAAATTCAAAATGCCTCATGGTGGGCGGAACTGATTTCGAAGAACTCTCCTGATCCTCCCGATATCACCATCGATGTCGAGAAAGATCTGGAACTCATTCTTTTCACGGGCGGCACAACAGGTCTTCCCAAGGGGTGCATGTTGACACACCGCAATGTGTATGCCAACGTCATACAAAACGCGAATTCATTCGGGCCCGCGCACCTGCTGGTCAAGGGCGTTCTTACCGTATTAATGGGATTGCCTTTTTTCCATTCGTACGGACACAGCACCATGCATTGCATGACCTACGAGGGTTTTAATCAGATCCTGATACCGGACGCCAGGGATACGCCGGGCATGGTCAGCATGATCAAAGAATATCATCCGTTTATTCAAATAGGCGTTCCAACCCAGTTTCTTAAATTGTCGCAACAGGAATTAAAGGATGTTAATATCCTGGGTATCTCCGGTTCCGCTCCGCTTTCGAGGTCCGTGCAGGAAGAATTTGAAAAAAAGGGCGGGGGAGGCGGCATCATGGAAGGATACGGCCTTTCCGAAATGTCGCCCGTCACGCATCTGAATCCATCATTTATACTCCGTATTTTTGGCGGCCGGACTGTTGTCAACATGAACAACAAATTTCTTCAATTGCCCGGTCTGGCCGTTGTCATACGCGCCCTGTTGCGCGCCATCGGCAGTAAAAATGTCGGATATCTAATGGGCAGGAGCATGGGTTTTTTATCCAGGTCAAGCGCGAAGAAAGCCTCAAAGACAGGACTGGAAAAAAGGGGAACGATAGGCATCCCCCTGCCTGATACGGAAATAAAAATCGTGGATGTGGACACAGGAGCATCCCTTCCATGGGATGAAGTGCTTAGAGGTCGGACAGGTGAGATGTGTTTGCGCGGCGCGCAGAGAATGCTGGGGTACTGGCCTGAGGCGGGAAGTGGTCTGGATGATGAAGGTTATGTCCGATCAGGCGATGTTGTAAGGGTGGATGAAAACGGCTATTTCTATATCGTTGATCGTACCAAGGATATGATCATTGTTTCAGGGTTTAAGGTATATTCCAGAGAAATTGATGATATCCTGCATGATTATCCCGGTGTCGCGAGAGTCGCAACCATAGGAATTCCCGATCCCGAAAGACAGGGAAGTGAAAGGGTTTGCGTATTTATCGAGCCGAAGAAAGGATATGAGTCCTCCATTACTAAAGAGATTATTATTAATTATTTGACCTCCCGGGTGGCCAAATATGCCGTACCGAAGATGGTTCGAATCGTTGATGCAATTCCTCTAACAGAAATGCAGAAGGTCAATAAGAATCTGCTGCGCAAACAAGTATCTGAAGAAGAAATTAAGTCTTTTTGATGAAATTTTCCGGATATATGTTATAATCAGCATGTATTACCGGGCGGATGCGGAAAATAATTAAAAAGGGGGGAGTATGATAGCTTACACCGAGAAACAAATAAAAGAGCTGGATAAATATTATAAACATCCGCGGAATCTTGTGGATTTGTTCGAAGACACGGCGGCTAAGTGGGGTGACCGAAACGCCATCGGAACAAAAAATCTTCAAACGAAACAGTACGAATGGATAACCTACAACCAGCTTGCTCAAAGAATAAATAATGCCCGAAGCGGTATTAACCTGCTGGGCATCAATAAGGGCGATGCCGTGGGAGTTATCATCGGCAACTCTGTCGAATGGTACGTGTTGGAAAACGCGTCACACGGACTTGGCGCGATCTTCGTGCCCATGTATGAAAAAGAATTACAAAATACCTGGCACTACATCATCAAAGACAGCGGGATAAAATATCTTTTTGTCAAGGACGAACAAATCTTCGAACAGATCAAGCATTTTAAAAATGAAATAGAAACTTTAAAGGAAATCTTCATCATCTTTGGAGATGGCAAAAACAGCCTTAAATCGCTTGAAGAAACCGGAAGCAAAAATCCGGTGAAATCCTACAAGCCTCACTGGTCGGAGCCGGCGGATTTAATCTATACGTCGGGAACGACCGGGGAACCCAAGGGTGTGCTTCTTTCCCACGGCAATCTGACGTCCTGCTCTCAGGGCGGGTATCACATATTTCCCGATCTTAATGAAAATTCCGTTTCTCTGGCCATACTTCCCTGGGCGCACAGTTACGGGTTGAGCGGGGAGCTGCACAATTTCATGCAGTTTGGCGGAGCCGTGGCGCTTATGGAATCCGTCAACACTCTGGGCGAGGATTTTATCAAGGTAAGACCCACTTATCTCATCGCCGTTCCAAAAGTTTTCAATAAAATCTACGATGGAATTCAGGCGAAAATGCATGAAGAGGGCGGAATGAAAAAAATGCTCTTCGATATGACATGCAAAGAAGCGGCAAAATGCAGGGGGAAGGCGAATAAATCCCTGAAATTCAAAATACTGGATAAAATCGTGTTTTCAAAAATCAGGGAAAGATTCGGCGGCAGGCTTTCAGGAGTTCTTACGGCTAGCGCCGTCATGAATCCTGAAATAGCCATGTTCTTTGCCGATCTCGGCATACCCACTTATGACGCCTACGGGTTAACCGAAACTTCGCCCGCGATTACCATGAACTCTCCACTTCTCGGAAACCGGTACGGTTCCGTCGGCAAATGCGTGGAGAATATGCACGTCGTGATCGACAAGTCTCGGACGGACGATCAAAGCGATGACGGAGAAATTATAGCCTACGGCGCCAATGTGATGATGGGATATCACAATAAGCCTCAGCAGACCGCGGAGATTATGATGAAAGATAATTGGAGGGGATTCCCCGGAATACGCACCGGTGACCAGGGCCGCCTGAGCGCCGACGGATTTCTCTATATAACGGGCAGATTTAAAGACGAATATAAACTTTCCAACGGCAAATACGTTCACCCCGAATCCATAGAAACCGATATCAAGCTGGTACACAATATTGTCAATGCCTTTGTCTGGGGCGAAGGCAGGGAATACAACATCGCGGTCATTGTGCCGGATTTTGAAACGATGAAAAAAGATGACCGCATCGCCAAATGGGCGCAGGGCGCTCCTGCGGAAGTCGTAAAAAATAAAAATATTCAGGATTTCTTAACCGAAGAGATTAAACGGCATTTGAAAAAAACATATGGAGGGTATGAGATCCCTCAGCGATTTATATTTGTCAGCGAAGATTTCACCATGGAAAACGGATTGGTTACCCAGACGATGAAACTCAAGCGCAACAAGGCTCTGGATGTCTATTCAAATGAAATAGAAAAACTATATTAACACCATTGCTTTTTGCTCTTTTGAAAACATACGGGTCAAAAAAAGAGGGCTTGCGTTATGAAAAAAATAAATTCATCGACGAGCGCTGAAATACAAAAAAAAGCGGAAAAAAGACTGAAAATAAATGAAGAGATGGGCCGTCAATTGGCGGATAAATATGAAAGGCTGAGAAAATCTTTCGGCGTTACCGTTAATATTCTGGTTGCGGCTCTGGAGATGAGGGATCCCTATACTGCAGGCCATCAGCAGCGATCCGCGAATGTGGCCTGTGCCATCGCCCAGGAGATGGGGCTGCCTGAAGACATTATTGAAGGAATAAACATAGCCAGCACCATCCATGATATCGGCAATTTATCCATACCGGTGGAGATATTAACCAAGCCTTCGAAGCTCACAGGCAAAGAATATTCACGGGTAAAAGAACACGCCCGGGCCGGGTTCGAAATGTTTAAAGATGTGGAATTGCCCTGGCCGTTGGCGGAAATCATTTATCAGCACCACGAAAGAATGGATGGTTCCGGTTATCCCAGAAAACTCAAAGGGAACAAAATTCTGCTGGAAGCCCGCATTCTGGCTGTCGCCGATGTGGTGGATGCCATGTGCACACAGCGTCCCTTTCGAGCGTCACTGGGTCTGGACGCGGCTCTTGAAGAAATCGAGAAAAACAGGGGAACTCTTTATGACAAGACTGTGTCCGATGCCTGCCTGAGATTGTTTCGCGGAAATGACTATCGGATTACCTGAGAAGATAGTGCAAAGACGTTAAAAATCATGCAATCCAACAGTAATCCCTCAATTTTCAAATAAACATTAGGGATGAAGTTAGCCAGGCGTTTCAATTTGTATTGCCGCGCCTTAAGCATCGAAGAATCTCCCCTGGCTTGCCGCCCAAAAAGAATCGTTATTTTTAGTCACGCGGCCTTTCTTAGAACATGCAATATTGCTTGACTTAGGACCATTCTAAAGATAATTATAGCGGTGGTTCAGGAAGAAATAATTATTATGAAACGTGATAAAGTCAGAACATTAATTTTTCCATTTATGATTTGTATAGCCGTATGCTCCGCGCTTTCGTGCGCGCCTAAAACTAGAGTGGCTGTAAATCAACTGGATACCCCCGAACGTCACACCTTCACCGGTTTAAAACTGCTCGATCAGGAAAAGTATGCCGACGCCCAGCGCGAATTCAAAATGGCCATTCAACTGAACAATAATTATTCCAGGGCATATACCGGCATGGCCATGGTTGATATTTTTACGAACAAATTCAACACGGCGCTGGATGATCTGACGCTTGGTTCCAAATACGCTAACTCGGATGAAGAAAAGCTTTTTGTTAACGTCGCCAGGATTCAATACTACACCATAAGCAAATCGGACCCTCAATGGCCCGCGCTTGCTAAAAAACAATTCGATGAAGCGGTTGCGATTGATGCCAAACATGCATCTGCATATTATTTCATGGGGTTGGCCTATAAAGACGCGCTGGAATTCAATCTGGCCTCTCAGATGTTCACCAAGGTTATTCAGCTGAAAACCGATCATGTGGCTGATGCCGACGCGCAACTGAAGTTTCTGCAGAAAGTTCAACTGGCGATGCCTTCAACAGAAACGGGAAAGAGAGTCGCCCTCACGGAAAAATTAACCCGGGCGGATACGGCCGCATTATTTATGGAAGAATTGAAAATAAAAAATATTTACAATAAAGCGGCGCCAAAAGCCGCGGATTTGCCTTTAAAAGAGACCGCAAAAGGTTCCGCGGAAGTGAAGGAAAACGAGAGGGTTCCGGCCGAAGAAAAGGACACAAAAAAAGATTCCACGGAAGTCAAGGGAAACGGGAATGTCTTGACAGATGCTAAAGAAACACAAAATGTTCTTGCGGGAACTTCTTTATCGCCCCAGCCCGCACCTGTCAAAGTTTTGGCAAAAGATATAGCAGACCAGCCATATAAAACGTACATTGAGGGGATACTGGAGGCCGGCGTGCGGGGTCTGGAAAATGATCCGAACGGCAATTTCAATCCCGGCGAAGTCATCTCCCGCGGTGAATACGCCATCATGCTGGAAGATGTAATGCTGAAACTGACCGGGGAAAATGGTTCAGCCGCAAAGCATGTTAATGCCAAGTCATTGTTTCCCGATGTGCCCTCGGACATGCCTTGTTACGATGCTGTTATGGCCGTGACCTCACGGGGAATTATGGAAGCCAGGAATACCAAGACGGGAGAGTTCGCTCCGCTTAAACCCTTATCCGGCGTGGAAGCTTTGATGATTATTCGTAAGTTCAAGGAAAAGTTGAAAATAATTGATTAAGTAATTAAAATATAAAAATAATTATGAATAGGGCGCAAGCCCTTTTTGTTTGTGAAATAATAAAGTTCGGAAGACATCAATAAATCAGGGAGTAGAATTAAATGGCACGCAAAGAGTTGAGCAAATCATTTGAACCGGCAGAAGCCGAAAAAAGATTATATGATTACTGGATAAAAAATAAATATTTTCACGCACAGGACACAAGTGATGCTCCGGCGTTTTCCATTGTTATTCCTCCTCCCAATGTAACGGGAATGTTACACATGGGCCATGCCCTGAACAATACCCTGCAGGATATTATTACCCGCTTTAAAAGGATGCAGGGTTATAACACCCTGTGGATGCCGGGTATGGATCACGCGGGCATTGCCACACAAAACGTGGTTGAACAGCAGTTGATGAAGGAAGGAATCTCACGCCATGATCTGGGACGCGAAAAATTTATCGCCCGCGTGTGGGAATGGAAGGAAAAATACGGCGGCGTCATTATCAATCAGTTAAAGCGGCTTGGCTGTTCCTGCGATTGGGAAAGAGAGCGTTTCACGATGGATAAAGGCTTATCCCACGCTGTGCGGGAGGTTTTTGTCCGTCTCTACAATGAAGGCCTGATTTATCAGGGCGACTACATTGTCAACTGGTGTCCCCGCTGTCACACGGCTATTTCCGATCTGGAAGTGGAATTCAAACAGGATCAAAGCTTTTTGTGGAACATCCGTTATAAGTTTGCCGACGAAAGCGGAGAAATTGTGGTTGCCACAACAAGACCCGAGACGATGCTGGGCGATACAGCCGTGGCCGTTAATCCCAACGATAAAAGATATGCGGACAAAATCGGCAAATACGTTATTTTGCCCTTAATGAATAAAAAGATTCCCATCATTGCCGATGAATATGTCACGATGGATTTCGGCTCCGGCGCTGTCAAAATCACCCCCGGTTCCGATCCCAATGACTTTGCCATGGCCCAGCGCCATAACCTGGAAATTATTACGATCATCGACGGCAATGGAATCATCAACGACAACGGAGGGGCTTATAAAGGGCAGGATCGCTATGAGGCCCGTAAAAATGTTATTGCCGATCTGGATCGGCAGGGCTTTTTGGTCGGCACCGAGCCTTACGCGCATAATGTCGGTCAGTGTTACCGCTGCAAAACGGATATTGAGCCCATGGTATCCAAACAGTGGTTTGTCAAAATCAAACCTCTGGCTAAACAGGCGATAGCGGCCGTGGTAAAGGGCAAAATAAAGATTGTCCCGAAGTCATGGGAAGCAACTTACTTTGACTGGATGAATAATATTCGCGACTGGTGCATCTCCAGACAGTTGTGGTGGGGGCATCGCATACCCGTCTGGTATTGCGACGGCTGCGGTAAAATTATTGTTGCCACGGCTGATCCTGATAAATGTCCCGAATGCGGCGGCGCGAAGCTGCGTCAGGATGAAGATGTCCTGGATACCTGGTTTAGTTCCGCGCTCTGGCCTTTTTCCACCCTGGGCTGGCCCCAAAAGACAAAGGCTCTTAAAACGTTCTATCCGACTTCATTATTAATCACCGGTTTCGATATTCTTTTCTTCTGGGTAGCCCGCATGATGATGATGGGCATTTACGTGATGAAAGACGTCCCCTTTAAAGATGTTTATCTGCACGCGCTTGTGCGGGATGAAAAAGGGGAAAAAATGAGCAAGTCCAAGGGCAACAGCATTGATCCCATTTTGATGATCGATCAATACGGCACTGACGCTTTTCGCTTTACGCTGGCCGCCTATACAGCGCAGGGGCGCGACGTGCGCCTTTCGCCGGAACGGATTGAAGGCTATAAATTTTTTGTCAATAAAATCTGGAACGCCTCAAAACTGACGCTTGGTCATCTGGATGACTTCGATGAATCCGAGCCTCTTTGCGCTCCCGATTCTCTGCCCGATAAGTGGATCAAGGTAAAATTGAATGAGGCCATCGCGGAAGTCATTAAGGCTTTGGATGAATACCGTTTCAATGACGCCTCCGCCGCTGTTTACCGTTTTATCTGGCATGAATTATGTGACTGGTATCTGGAATTGAGCAAACCGGTTTTTTACGGCAAAGAAAATCCGGAGCAAAGAAAGACCGCCCAGCGGACATTGCATGAAGTTTTCCAGACAATGCTGCAGCTCCTGCATCCTTTCATGCCTTTTTTAACGGAAGAACTCTGGCAGATTCTGAAAGGCAGTGACGAAAATTCGATCATGGTCAGCAGGTTTCCCGTTGTCAACGCCCTGTGGGAAGATACGGCGGCGGAAAAAGAGATGGAGATGATCATGGAGATCATTACCTCCATCCGGAATATCCGAGGGGAGATGCGGATCGCGCCGTCGCAAAAGCTGAAGGTTTTTATTTCAGCGGCGGATGAACAAAATAAAAAATCCATTGAGAAGGATCAAAGTTATATCCTGAATCTGGCCAATCTTGAATCGCTCAAGGTCGAAATTAATATGGTCGAGCCCAAAGGCGTGGCAACCGCCGTAATCGGCGCCACAAAAATATTTGTTCCGCTCGCCGGCGCCGTTGATATTTCCGCGGAGAAGGCAAGGCTGGAAAAAGAACTGGGCAAAGTATCCAAAGATTTAGATCAATGCTCGAAAAAACTTTCCAACCGGGATTTTCGCGCCAAAGCGGCGTCGGAAATTATTCAGAAGGAAGAAGAAAAGTTAAAAGACTTTCAGAAAAAATTTACCACGCTGGAGGGCGCGCTTAAAAAATTAAAGGGATTTTCCGTTTAATAAATTTGTGTTAACGTGAGACGCCTCTTAAGGCAGGGAAATAAATGGTTTCTCAACCCATCATAAAAATCATCAAAGACGCTCTTCATGAAGATATCGGCACGGGCGATATTACTACGCGGGCCACAGTCAGCCCCGGAAAGAAAGGAAGGGCGCTGGCTATTGCCAAAGATGATTTTGTCATAGCCGGGATAGATATCTTTGCCCGGACGTTTCGGTGTCTTGATAAAAACATCAAAATTAAAAAATTAATCAACGATGGATGCCGGGCGAAAAAAGGCGATCTGATTGCCGAGGTAACGGGCAGTTTGTCCAACATATTACAGGCGGAGCGCGTTTCCCTGAATCTGTTTCAGCGCATGTCCGGCATTGCCACGCTTACGTCAAAATACGTGGAAGCCGTGCGCGGATGCAAAGCGGTAATTCTCGACACGCGCAAGACCGCGCCAAACCTGCGGATTCTGGATAAAATGGCCGTGCGTATCGGCGGCGGCACGAATCACCGCATTGGTTTGTATGACGGCGTGCTCATTAAGGATAATCATATTGAAGCCGCGGGCGGCATCACCGCCGCGGTACGGGCGCAAAGAAAGTATGTGAGACGCCCCATGAAAATTGAAGTGGAAACTAAAAATATGGCGGAAGTAAGGGAAGCTCTCCGCTGCGGCGTGGAGATCATCATGCTCGATAATATGAATGTTCCGGCCATGAAGAAAGCGGTGGATTTTGTGGCCGGACGCGCGCTGATTGAGGCATCCGGAAATATAAGCCTGAAGAATGTGGAGGCGATTGCCGCAATCGGAGTGGATTATATTTCCGTGGGAGAACTTACGCATTCTGTCCGCGCCGCCGACATTTCATTAAAAATATTACAATCGCTGTAAATCTTTTTACCCAAACGATATTGTAAGAAAACGTTCTTTTGCCATTACCCTTATGGATTGGAATTCAGAAATATTACAGAAAAGCCTTGCCGGAAAGTTCTTCGGTCACAAGCTTTATTATTATCCTGAAACAGGATCGACAAATGATGAGGCCTGTTCTTTGGGAATTGCCGGAGCGCCTCAAGGGACTGTGGTTATTGCCAATGCCCAGAACAAGGGAAAAGGACGCATGCGGCGTCTATGGCATTCGCCGGCAAATTGCAACATTTACACTTCTGTAATATTGCGGCCGCAAATGGAATTACCCAAAACCTCGTGGATTCCGCTTACGGCCGGTGTCGCCGTGGCCGAGGTTCTGGATATTTACTCTCCGGGAAAGTTTAAACTCAAATGGCCCAATGACGTTCTGATTGGCGGGAAAAAGGTCTGCGGCATTTTGACACAGATGGAAACATCGGGAGACGCCATTGATTTTGCGGTGCTGGGAATCGGCATTAATGTTAATATGAGCCGTGAACAATTTCCACGGGATATTCAGGAAATTGCCACATCTTTGGCCATTGAAACAGGACATGAAATATCCCGGCTGGAATTGATAATTAGCCTGTATGAAAATCTGGAAAAATGTTATAAAAAGCTGATGCAAAAAGGGTTCGCCCCGATCAGAGAAAAATGGCTGAAACGATCGGCCATGATCGGCCAAACGGTTCAGGTCATATTTAAGAATGAAACGATAGAAGGGGAGGCAACGGGGCTTGACGATAACGGGTCCCTGATTCTTATTGCGGAAGGAAACAAAGAAATTAAGGTCTTGGCGGGAGACGCGATGATTTTAAAACAGGCCAGGGAATGACGCGGATAAAAAATAGAGGAAAACGGGAAACACATTTAAAGGAGAAGTTATGCTTATAGTAATTGATGTTGGCAATACCAATACGGTTCTGGGACTTTTTGACGGAAAACGTTTACTGCATGATTGGCGCATACGAACAGAAATTGATCATACCATTGATGAATACGGCGTGCTCATTTATAATTTATATCTGTCCACCCCCATGAAAGTCAAAGAAATGAAATCCGTGTCAGCTATTATTATTTCGTGTGTCGTGCCGCCGATGCTCAACATTCTCGAGCCTCTCTGCATCAAGTATTTTAATATCAAACCGCTCATTGTAGGTCCCGGCATCAAGACGGGAATGCCCATTTTCTATGATAATCCCAAAGAAGTTGGAGCGGACAGAATCGTCAACGCCGTCGCGGCTTATGAAAAATATCACAAAGAATGTATCATTGTTGATTTCGGCACCGCGACTACGTTTGATTATATTTCTCCGAAGGGCGAATATATGGGCGGCTGTATCTCTCCGGGAATTGTGATTTCCAGTGAGGCTCTTTTTGAAAGGGCTTCGAAATTGCCCCGGGTCGAATTCAGCAAACCCAAAACGGTCATCACGAAAGATACGGTCAGCGCCATACAGGCGGGGATCATGTTCGGTTACGCGGGGCTTGTAGACGGTATTGTTGACAGAATGAAAGCGGAAGTAAAAACCAATCCGCTGGTAATTGCCACGGGAGGCCTGGCGAATATTATAGCGCCGGAAACCAAGACGATTGAAAAAATTGAAGAGATGCTGACCCTGGACGGTCTGCGTATAATCTATGATCTCAATAAAAAATGAATTTGAATAAATTATGCTGAATGTTGGATTGACGGGCGGTATTGCCTGCGGAAAATCAACCGTGGCAAAGATGTTTGTGCATAAGGGAGCGCACCTGATTGATTTTGACAAGCTCACTCACGAAGCGCAGGAACCGCATGGACCCGCGTGGGAAAAAATTGTCGATTATTTCGGAAGGGACATTCTCAAGCCTGACAAAAAAATAGATCGCGTTAAACTGGGCAACATTGTTTTTGCCGATAAAAAGAAACTTGCCAGGCTCGGTAAAATTGTTCATCCTTTAATTTATCGGGAGTGGGAAGCGCGTCTTGAAAAGATCGAAAAAAAGGAAAAACATGCCATTGTTCTTTCCGATGTTCCGCTTCTGTTCGAAGGGAAAATGCAGCATTTTTTTGATCTGACGATGCTGGTTTTAGTTTCTCCGGAAGATCAGATTAGCCGTTTGATGAAGCGAAACGCGTGGAGCAGGGATGAGGCTCAAAAGAGATTGAACAGCCAGATGCCGATTAGTGAAAAAATCTCACTCGCGGACATTGTCATAGATAATAAAGGACCCATTGCCCATACGGAAAAAAAAGTGGATGAAATCTGGCAGGAGCTCCTGCAGCGTGAAAAGCTAAAAATGAAATCATCCTGATGAAGAGTACAATATTCTGAATCACCCGGCAATTAAAGTCTTCCAAGAAGACTCAGGATTCCATGAAGGATCGTCAGCGGGTGCGGCGGACATCCCGGGATATACAGATCAACCGGCAAGATCGGATCAGCGCCATTTAAAACTTCAGGATGATCGATATAGGGACCGCCCGAAATGGAGCAGGCTCCCGTGGCAATAACTAATTTGGGAGCGGGCAGAGCTTTGTAGGTTTTTTCCAATGCCAGTTGCATGTTTTGGGAGACGGGCCCGGTGATCAAAAGGCCGTCGGCATGGCGGGGTGATGCGACAAATTGCACGCCAAATCGACCCAGATCATAAACAATGGTGCCCAAAACATTGGTATCCGCTTCGCAAGCGCCGCACCCTCCCGCGCTTACCTGTCTAAGTTTTAACGACCTGCTAAACAGACGTTTTGATTCTTTATCCAGAGAGGCGGAAAGTTTTGGGGAATTATTTTTATAAATAAGCGCTTCTCTGGTTCCGGCGGCCATTCGGAATTCCCTGGAAAAGCTTATAGCGCCATCAGGGCAGGCGCGAACGCATTGATTGCAGAACAGGCAGCGGCCCAAATCGATTATTAATCCTTCTTTCAAGGCGCCGGTGGGACAGGCTTCAATGCAGGCATGACAGTTGGAATTACATTTTGCCGGATCAAGGACCGGCAGGCCGCGAAAACGCTCGGGAAGAACCGGTTCGCCTTTGGGATAATCAATTGTCCATTTTTTTTGTTTTAAAGCGGTTGCCAATACATTCATCATAATTTTATCTCACAGGTCGTGTCCGCAATAAGAAAGATTAAAACTTTTATTACAAATGGGGAAATCGGAAATTTGCTGGTTTCTCATCGCCATAGCCAGTCCGAACCAATTATGAAATGACGGATCCATTATTTTATAATGTCTGAAATGCCCCAGATTATCGGTTAGTGCAACGTGGCATATTTCTCCGCGCCATCCTTCCACCATTGAAATTGCCATGCTGTTGGCTGCGGGTTTTTTTATTTCAGCAACGATATTTCCTTCCGGCCATATCTCCAACTGTCTTTGGATGAAAGCTATGGATCGCTGAATTTCCAGCCAACGCACATAGGCCCGCGCGAAAACATCGCCGGTATTCCACGTGGAGACAGGTATTTGTGAAAAGCGGAAAATGCCAAAAGGGAAATCATAACGGACATCGCGCACAATGTCGCACGCCCTCGCGGCAGGGCCGACCAATCCGAGATCCACAACCGCTTTAGCTGAAATGATCCCCGTGTTTTCGAAACGAGCCAGCACCGAAGGCGTGTCCCAGAGAAGATTAACCGCCCCAGTCAGATCATGAAGACCGTTTTTGAGACGATCTTTGAGCTGATTCCCCAAATGATCATCCAGATTAAAAGCAACGCCGCCAGGCATAATAAGTCCGCGACCGAACCTGCTGCCGCAAATTAACGCGGTCATATTCAGGAAATCGCCGCGAATACGGCCGCAGTAGGAAGCCGTCGGCAGGAATCCCACATCGCTGGCCAGCGCACCAAGATCTCCTGTATGATTGGCGAGACGTTCCAATTCCATCGCTATACCGCGGATGGCGGAAGCGCGGGGAGGAATAGGGGTGCCCGTCAGTGTTTCCATAAGATTTGCGTATGCCGTGGCATGACCGATTGTTGTATCGCCGGCCAGAGTTTCCATATACGGCAACGTCCGTTTTGCCGGTCCGCCGATTAAGGCCTGTTCTATGCCGCGGTGTTGATATCCGAGTGATATCTCCAAATGATAGACATTTTCGCCGTGACATTCGAATCGAAAATGTCCCGGTTCAATGATTCCGGCATGCACGGGACCTACGGCAACCTCATGGATTTCAGAACCTTCCAGACGAAAATAATCTGTTACGCCGATCACTGTATCGCCGGACCTGTTTTGATCTTCATTTTTATTATAATTTTTATGGAAGCGAATAGGCTTTAGCCATGGATGACCTTCCGGCTTTATTCCCCATTGCTCAAAAATTTCACGTTCAAACCAGTGCGCCTGCGGGCAGTCCGGCGTTAAAGCGGGGTAGGAATCATGAACGTTTGTTGAAATAACGGACAATATCCCTTTGGTATCATGAGCAAGAATGGCAAACAGGCGAATCATAGTTTGTGAAAAAACCTGCGGAACAATATTATCTTCCGGTACACCGAAAAGAGCGCAGATCCTTGCCCCCTCATTCACTGATGTGATCACGGCATTTCTGAAAGCGGTTGGCATAACCAAAGGTGCGTCGTCTACAGGGATAGTCTGACAATTACGCAATTGCCTGAATGACGTCAAATTCATGGAAGGCCCCCCTGTAAAGAGGCTGATGCACTGACCGTGTTGCGAATGACATCAGCAGAGGCATTCAAGGCGCTTTGAAGAGGTTGCGGCATCCATATCCCCAGCAGAAGAAGGATAGACAGCGGAGCAAAGACAAGGATAAATTCCACGAAACTTGCGCGCGACACAGGCGCCGTGGAATGCGGACGTCCCCAGGCAAGCGGAATGGCATGCCCCAACGCGCCGATAAATACAATGCCCGCTCCCAGAAGAAACAAAACAAGCGATACAGTTGCCCCTTTGTCAATAGCCGCCTTGAGAAGTTGAAATTCGCTTATAAACAGAGCAAACGGCGCAATGCCGATGAGCGCCAGTATACTGCAGAAGATGCCTATTCCCCAAACGGGCGATATACGCATGGAGCCGTTCATTTTCTCCATATCATGGCTTCCGCCTATGGCCTGACCCAGCCGGCCGGCGGCGAAAAAGGAAAGCGTTTTACACAGAGAATGATTCAACGTGTGGAAGAGCGCGGCGAATGTTCCCAAACCGCCGAGTCCCAATCCGAGGGCGATAATGCCCAGATGCTCGATACTGTGATAGGCGAGCAGGCGCTTCAGGTCGGTTTGAAAGAGGATGAAAACGGCGGCCGTCATAATCGAAATAATCCCGAATCCCGCAATCAGGTTCAGTCCCCAGGACGAATTCCCCGTAGCTGTTTCAACAATCGGCACATAGCGCATGACGCAGTACAGGGCGGCATTGAGCATAAATCCGGAAAATATGGCGGAAACGGGCGCGGGCGCCTGACTGTGCGCGTCAGGAAGCCAGGTATGCATCGGAGCCAGGCCCGCTTTTGTTCCGTATCCTACTAAAAGAAATATAAATGCCGCTTTAATTAATGTCGGATTAAGCGCTGCGGCATTGGTTCTCAGTGTTGTCCAAAGCAGGGCATTATGATTGCCAAACGCGACCCCCTTGGCCGAAGCGGCGGCAAGCAGTGTTCCCATGAAGGCGAAAGCAACACCGACTGAACAAATCAGGATATATTTCCACATGGCCTCCAGAGATTCACGCGACACATGAACGCAAATCAAAAAAGCGGTGATCAGCGTCGTGGCTTCGATGCCAACCCACATGATGCCCAAATTGTTGGACAAGAGGACAATGGTCATCGCGGTAAGAGCTTCACACCACAAGCAGGTAAACAATCTGATTTGATTTATTGTTAAGTTATGATGTTCCATTTCGGCTCTGAAATACACGCACGAATAGATTGAACTAAGACAAAAAATGAGCAGCATGACGAAATAATTATACGCAGATAAGGCATCCATGAAAAGCCACTGTCCCGCGGCATATAAAATATGATGTTCAAAGAGCACGGAGGTTATGGCAAAAAGGCCGATGATTGCCGTTCCGAAAACACCGGCGCACATCAAGCCAAGCGCCGTTCGGAGTGAAGGCATCAACAGGCAGGCAAATCCCGCAAAAGCAGGAATTAAAATCAGTAGCCCCAGTGTCATTTCATGATTCATTACCGTTTTATCCTTTTAAGTTGTTTAGACGATCAGAATCAAGATGATCGAACTCTCTGTTGATATTATAAATGGCGATCCCCATTACAAAGACAGCCACAAAGACATCCAGCATTATTCCCAGCTCAACAAGAAAAGGTATTTCCACCACAGAGACAACGCCTACTGTGTAAATGCCGTTCTCAAGAATGATATAGCCGAGGCATTGATTCAGAGCATTGCGGCGCGCGACGATAAGAAACAGGCCGGTGAATAGAGTCGTGAGCGCTGCCGGAATAACAAGAGAAGAACCGCTAAGCGCGGCAAGCAGCGGGAGTTTTTCTCCCAGCCACAAAGAAATGCCCAGCATGACCACTCCGGATATAATTGACATAATATATCCGACAAAGGGTTCGCTCTCGTGCTGGGTTCCGGCTTCCCTGATGCCGCGTCGCAGAAGATAAGGAAAGACAAAGCCTTTAATCATAAAACTGACCGCGGCAATTATGATCAGGCGAGGTGTCATCGAGGACGAATGCGCGATCAAAACCAGTAAGCCCATAAGCATGCCCTGAAAGGAAACGATGCTAATGCACGCACGCAGTCGGCTTAGCCCCAGAAGCGCCATGTCGGAGAGGACAAGCAGAATCATAATTATCTCGATGGTTGAGTCCATTGATTACCTCATAACCAGAATAAAGGCAAAAGCCGATAATGAGCCTGCCGCAATGATTAATTGCGGAATACGCGCCAGACGCAGTCTGGCCATCGTTGATTCGATAATCCCGACAACAACCGCAAGCAAAAGTAATCCGAAAACGGATATCATGCTGTACAAAAGCCAGAAAGAACCGGCGGGAGACGGAAATATGATGCCGATAATAAGCAGACCCAGCACCCAGAGTTTTAAAGATGAACTGTACAAAATGAAAGCAAAGTCCGGGCCGCTGTGATCAAGCACCATAACTTCATGGATCATTGTCAGTTCAAGATGCGTATTGGGATCATCGAACGGGATACGGGCATTCTCACAAAGAAATACGATGAGCAAAGCCGCGACGACAAGAACAATTTCGGGCGAGAAAAAATGAGCCCTGGGCATGATTTGAGACAGGGATATTGTCTTTGTTTCCCGGGCAATGGCTCCAAGTCCAATAAGCAGCGCGGGTTCGGCCAGCGCTGAATAAAGCACTTCACGGCTGGCGCCCATGCCTTCAAAGCTGGAGCCGGTATCCAGAGCCGCGATAACGGTAAAAAACCGCATAAGTCCTAAAATGTACGCCAGCAGCAACAGATCTCCGGGAAAAGCGAGCGGCGCCGCCTGGCCGCCCATGGGCACAATGGCAAGCGCCAGTAAAACGGCCGCAAGCGAGACGACCGGACCGGCTTTAAAAATCCAGGAAGTAGTTTTGCTGTAAACGGCGCTTTTTTTCAGTTGCTTGATAATATCGAAATAAGCCTGCATAAGCGGCGGTCCTGTTCTGCCGGCAAATGAGGCTTTCGTTTTATTGATAACGCCCTGCAGCAATGGAGCAAGAATGAGACCCAAACCAATGTTAATGATTGAAGCGATTTCCACGCGCCTTACCTCATATTCCAGAAAAGTAAAATCAGCAGAGTGACTACCAGATAAAGGACATAGAGATGAATGCGGCCCTCCTGCACGATCTTCAATTGCCTGAAGAAATTTGTAGTCGTCCTGATAATGGGTTTATAGATTCCGTCCGAGCCAATGTCCGGCGTGTGGGACTCAAATTTAGAAGCTGAAGGGAAATAGGCATCGGAAATCGTAATATTATTTTTTGTTCTTAAAAAAAACTTAAAGAGTTCGAGAACCGGTTGAGCAAAAGATGATGCCGTGTATTGCATTTGAGCTGTCGGCGCGGCATAACCGCAGTCCCATGTCAGGACGTTTTCAACCGGACGTCCGGAAAGTAGAAGATGTCTTAATCCGGCAATGGCGGCAAGAATGACGATAAAAACGAGAGACCCCATGGTAATATAGCCAAGCCAATTTGACGCTGTCTGGATTTCCCCGGAATGAATGCTGCCCAGGATGACGCCGGTAACCGGCGACATCATCCGGATGACAAAAGGACCCGTAAGACCGATAACGATGCATACGATGGAAAGAATCATCATGGGGATAATCATCCAGAAACCTGATTCACGCGCATTTCGCGCGGCGCTGCCCCGGGGTTCTCCGAGAAAAACAATGCCGAATGCTTTTGTAAAGCAGGCAGCGGCAAGACCTCCGATGAGGGCAAGGCCTGCAATCGCGCTGATGAGAAAAATAGCGGCGTTCGGACTCATTTCTATCGCTCCCTGAAAAGAGGCCATGTAGATGACAAACTCGCTTATAAACCCATTGAGCGGCGGCAGACCGGAAATAGCTATGGCTCCTATTAAAAAAGACAGCGCCGTGAAGGGCATCTTTTTGACCAACCCTCCGAGATGATCGATTTTCAGCGTATGGGTATTGTGAAAAACCGATCCGGCCCCCAAAAACAGCAGACCTTTAAATAAAGCGTGATTGACAACGTGCAAAAGCCCACCGGCAAATCCCAATGCGGCAACCACCGGCATGTTCGCGCTCCAGCCAATAACTCCAACACCTAAACCTGTGACGATTATTCCTATGTTTTCAACGCTGTGATAGGCTAAAAGGCGTTTGAGATCATGTTGTGCCAACGCATAGAGGACTCCAAACACGCCGGACACGATACCTATGGCGACCAGCAGCCATCCCCACCACAGGGGCGGAGCGCCTAAAAAAGAAAGTATCCGAACCAGACCGTAAATGCCCGTCTTGATCATAACGCCGGACATAAGCGCCGACACGGGGCTGGGAGCCGCGGGATGGGCTATCGGCAGCCAGACGTGAAACGGCATTATACCTGCCTTTGTGCCGAACCCGACAAGGGCGAGAATAAAACAGATACCGGCCATTGAAGGTGAAAGACTTTTAGAAAAAACATCAAAATCAAGAGAATGGCTTCCCGCCCCCAGGATCAGAAACATGGGCAGCAAACATGCCGTTCCCAGATAGGACGCGACCATGTAAATCCATGATGCCTTGCGCACGTCATTTTTTTCATATTCAAAAGCAACCAGAAAAAAAGAGGAAAGCGCCATAATTTCCCATGCGATAAGAAACAATATCGTATTATTAGCAAGGCAGACCATAGCCATACTCACCACAAGCAGATTGAAAAAGAACCATGAAATACCCAGCCATTTTTCGTCCCTGTAGGCCATGAGGTATTCTTTGCCATAAACTGCCGCCATCATGGACAGAACAAAAATCGGCAGAATAAAAAAAGCGGATAGAGGATCAAGCTTGAGAAAGAATGATCCGTAAGGCATATCCCAGACGAGATGAATCGTTTCGGCATTCCCGTAAAATATAGACTTTAAGACCGGAATTATTGCCATCAGACAGCCGACAAGTGTCGCACCGACACCAAACAACGTACTTAATTGAGAATTTCTGCAGAAGATTAATGCCAGTAATCCGCCGGCAATAATGACTGACAAACCAATAAGAATGAACGACATTTAAACTCCCCCGCGTGTTTCACTGGGGAAAGTGGATTCAACCTGTCTTGCCAGTTCTATAATTTCATCACGTGAACTTTGATTTTTAATAGCGTCTTTAAACGCGGGAGTGCGCAGGGCGAAAGCAAGCCTCGATAGTAAATAAAGGTGAGATCTTACTGTAGGCGCGATAATTGTAAAAAGACAAAATACCGGCTGTCCGTCCAGGGAAAAAAATTCTATAGCCCTTTCCAAAAAACAAAGCGTTACAATAGGCTCATGAACGTTTAACACCACGGGGTTACGCACGTGAGGAATGGCAATTCCGTCGCCCACTCCCGTGGAACAGACAGCTTCCCTCGCCAGAAGAAACTGCAGGAGTAACGAACGGTCCGCCTCATCCTGAAGCCGGATGTTTTCCACAACCGCTTTTAGAGCTGTTTCCTTAGTCGTTCCGGTAACACGGTAGAAAATGCCTCCCGCTGTCAAAGCATCGGCCAGACCAATAACCGGAACCCCCTCCGGTTCAGTAAATATATTCGCGTTGATATTGATTTTTCGCGATGTTGACCATTCCAGAATTTCTGATTTATTAAAACGGTATTGTCCCTGAATCCGGTAAGCCGGAATAGTTCCCTGCTTAATCCACCGTCTTATTGTCTTTTCCGACACATCCAGCAATTCAGTTAAATCTTTTATAGTTAATTTCATTTTCCCCGCGATCAACCCATATTTGCCCATTTATGCTCAATTGTGATAATAGCATAGACAATTTTGGTCAGTCTCATACACGGGAACTTTTTGCCTGTCAATAATATTTTGCATTGTATAATCTATGGAAGTGTCATAATAATGTTTTAGCTATCTTGCCACTGACCGTCGCAGGCAAGAAGAGGGAAAAATAAATTAAATCAAATAAAATGTTAATAAAAAGTAAAATATCCGCTGAAAATAAAAACCGCTGTCTTTCCTGCGGCACGACAAAAAATATAAAAAACCGCCGCTACTGCTCCATAAAATGCCGCCAGCATCTGAGGCAGAAACTCAACATGAAGAGCGGCCTGCTGCAGGCTTTGAATACCCGTTACGCGACCTTTTACTTTACGGACACGAAGATTGTTCTGGATATCGTGCCTCACGGGATGAAAGAAGTATTCCGTTACGAAAGCAGGCGCAGGGCGGGCAGCAGTCCGGCCGCCGATTTCGGTATCATGACCAATCATCTGGGAGAGGCCTGGTGGGCGGAATCCAGACGAACCAATAAAAATTATCTTGCCTCTCAGCATGTTTTGAAGCTGGCGTCGCGCCACGCTATTTCCGACGGATCACAGCGTCCCAGATTAATAAGGATTCCCACCCTGAAAATGGAATCTTTGAATTGCCTGGAAATCAGTAAAGCCGATCTTCACTCCCACGAGTTGAATAAAATCGTGAAGAATGCTTACCGGCGGCAGGTGAAAATTCACCATCCCGATCTGGGCGGGCAGGCCGCGTCTTTCAGAAAAATTCATGACGCTTATAAGGAACTCCTGCGCTGGGCGGACAATCCTGTATTTATCCGCCGACGCGGCTTTCCGGATAAATGGTATTATAGCGGAGAAAATGAAAAATGGGTTCAACCGGTATCCGCGCGTGATTAAATTTATTTAAAATAAATTACCGGCGGTGAGCTTTTAAGTCTTCGGGCGTGTTAAGGTTAAGAAAAAGGTGTTTGTCTTTCTCGAAGGGTTTAATTTTTTCTTCCGTAATGCCAAGCGTCCGCACTTCTTTGTATAAGTCACTGATTTTGAGATTTTCCGCCTCGATCATCCTTTTAATGTATAAAAGACATCTGCCTGAATAAAGCGCGTGCAGCGTCTGGAATCCTTCGGGATGCTCGGGAACAACAATATCATACCGGCCCTTCTGATCAATCATGTAAAGTATAAAGTCTTTGTTTAAAAATGGCATGTCGCAGGCACTGATAAAAGCGTAGGGATTTTTCGCGTAAAACAGACCCGTGTAGATTCCTCCCAGGGGGCCCTTGCCCTTGTATATATCCGTAACGACAGAAGCGTCGGCAAATTCAATATAGGCAAGTGGATCGTTTGTAACGATAATAATCTCGTTGAAGATCTGACGATAAATATTCAGCGTTTTTTCAATCAGACGGACCCCGTCAATTTCCAGAAAGGCTTTATTGACGCCCATGCGGGAATTTTTACCGCCGGCTAGGATAATTCCTGTCACATTTTTATTCATAAGAGTACCATTCCTATCGTTGCCGCCTCAATATCATCTTTGATTTAGAAATGGTATAAAATCCTTTTTTAACGCAACAGAAAATATAAAGAAACACTTTAGAATGTTTAAGATTGATATTAAAAAACAACGGGAAACCTCATTGTTACCTGATAAGATTTCCCGTTGTAATGTTTTTAAAAACACGCTTTAAAAAAGTTATTTTTTAAAGCGTGTTTTTTATATTAATGGCCTTCTTCCATGGCGCCCGCGATATACATCATGGCCAGAAGCATGAAAACAAGCGTCTGTACCAGAGATGTAAAAATCATCAGAATGAAAACGGGGATGGGAACAAGGTAAGGAACCAGAAAAAGGACAACCAGCAAAACGATATCTTCGCCTTTGATATTGCCGAATAACCGGAATGTCAAAGAAAGCGGCCTTGATATATGGCTGATAACTTCAATGGGCAGCATCAGCGGGGTCAGCCAGCCGACAGGTCCCATAAACTGTTTGAAGTATTTGAATCCGTGATTCATGACTCCGACAACATGCGTTGACAGAAAAACGATAATGGCCATGGCCGCGTTCGTATTAATGTTCGCGGTAGGAGATTCAAAACCGGGTATAAGACCAATAAGATTTGATGTAAGAATGAATAATCCCAGGGTCGCGATCAGGGGGAAAAATTTTCTGCCTTCATGACCCATGGTTTCATTTAGCAAAGAATCAAATCCGCCGATAATGACTTCCATGACGTTCTGGACTTTGCCGGGATAGACAGCCAGGCGTCTCGTGGCTAACATCGAGAGCACGGACAAAAGAACGACGACAACCAACGCGTACATGCACTGCTCGGGAACATAACGATTTTCTAAAAAAAGAAGTGTCTCCATATTCTATTCTACTTAACCTCCTTGAGAAAGTTATTTTTTGTCGTATTGGTAAATATATTTATAATTATATTTATGATAACCAGCGAAAGTCCGATCAGCAGACCGATAATATTCACCGTATTATAGGCGATTAGAAAATATAGAACAACGCCCGTTGCGGTCAGGCGCAGGAAATATTTTCCAACAAGTTTTCCTTTTATGTTTCCGGTATTAACAGCGAAAGCATTGCGCAGGCTTCGATCCATCCAGTAGAAATTTATAATGCTGATAAAACCGCCCAGAAGGACACCGAGGGCAAATTTAAAAGGAGCAAATATGACTGCGGGAATAAAAAGAATGGTAAGTATAATCCAGTTGGCTAATTCAATTCTTCTTTGTAGGGGGTCTTTGGCGATGAGGTTCACTTTTTAAACTCTTTATGATCTTTTCTTCATCCGTAAAATTTTCTTTAACTAATTTATATAAATTACGAAATCCTGCCGCGATACCTATCATTAAAAAAATAACACTGAAAACATGGCCGGAGTCGAATTTTTTATCTAAATAAACTCCTATCAAAAGGCACCCGAAAACTGCCAGAATCATGGCAATGCCCACGCTGCTGGCAAAAGCCATTTGCATGGCGTACTTTCTGGTTTCCTGATCCATTTTCTGGATGGCTCCTTAACATTAAATGATGAACAAAGTCAAGCAAAACATGACTGACGTTCATTTTTTTAACAAATGACGATTTTCCCGATACCAGTCAATTGTTTTTACAAGACCCGTTTTCATATCCGTACTGGCCGTAAATCCAAATTCTTTCAATGCTTTGGACGTATCCAGCAGGCGTTTCGGCTGACCGTCCGGCATCGAGGTATTCCAGACGATTTTTCCCGTAAATCCGGTTAGTTCCGCGATGAGTTTTATTAAGTCTTTAATGGATATTTCAAAGCCCGCGCCGATATTGACAGGCTCGCTTTTGTTGTAGGATGCCGTTGCCAGATAAATGGCTTCGGCCGCGTCTTCCACATAAAAAAATTCCCGGGTGGCCGATCCGGTGCCCCAGACTTCGAGGCTGTCGGAGTGGTTGTCCATGGCGTCAAAACATTTTTTGATTAAGGCGGGAATCACATGGGACGAACGGGGATCAAAATTATCGCCGGGTCCGTAAAGATTTACCGGCAGCAGAAAAATGGAATTAAAGCCGTATTGCTGCCGGTAGGCCTGCGACTGAACCAGCATCATTTTTTTAGCCAACCCGTAAGGGGCATTGGTTTCTTCAGGGTAGCCATTCCAGATGTCGTTTTCCTTAAAAGGGACTGGCGTGAATTTGGGATACGCGCAGATCGTGCCCAGAGCGACGAACTTTTCAATATTCCGCAGATACGCTTCATGCATCAATTGCGCGCCCATGATCAGATTATCGTAAAACAGTTCAGCCGGCTTTTCCTGATTAAAGCCAATACCGCCGACTTTGGCGGCAAGATGAATGACAATTTCCGGTCTGTTGTCTTCATACATCCTGCGAATATCGGCAATATCGGTTAAATCATATTCGGGACGATCGGCAATGATAATATGCTCACAGCCATGACCGATCAGTTTTTTAATCAGATGGCCTCCCAGAAACCCTTTGCCGCCTGTAATGGTTATCCTTTTATTTTTCAGCACCGCAAAATCCTCATCGTCAATTTAAGCAGGTTTAAGTAAGGCGTTCACTGTTGATGCAGGAGAATCCCGCGTCCACAAGCGTTTTTTCTTTTTGGGCCAGATGCATATCGGCCTCAATCATCATGTCAATCAGCTTGTCAAAGGTAACTTTGGGCTTCCAGTTCAGAATTTTTTTTGCCCGGGACGCGTCGCCAAGCAGAACGTCAACTTCCGTCGGGCGGAAATAACGGGGATCGATGGAAACATATTTATGATAATCAAGATCGAGCTTGCTGAATACTTTTTCCGCGAACTCGCGCACCGAGTGGGTTTCGCCGGTGGCGATCGCATAATCGTCAGGATTGTCCTGCTGAAGCATCAGCCACATGGCTTCCACGAAATCCCCGGCAAATCCCCAGTCTCTTTTTGATTCCAGATTGCCGAGATACAGTTTGTCTTTCAATCCCAGTTTAATTTGTGTGGCGGCGCGGGTGATTTTCCGGGTGACAAAAGTTTCTCCACGCCTCGGCGATTCATGATTAAAAAGAATTCCGTTGGTAGCGAAAATACCGTAGGCGTCGCGGTAGTTGCGGACAATGTAATAGGCGTAAACTTTCGCGGCGGCATAAGGGCTGCGGGGCTGGAACAACGTGTTTTCGCTCTGCGGCGGCGGCGCGGCGCCGAACATTTCGCTCGACGATGCCTGATAGAATTTAGTTTTGATTCCTGTTTTACGGATGGCCTCCAGAATCCTCAGCGTCCCCAATCCCGTGACATCGCCGGTGTATTCGGGCATATCGAAACTTACTCGGACATGACTTTGCGCGCCTAAGTGATAAATCTCATCAGGGCAAAGGGAGTGCAGCATATCCATAAGCTGCCCGGAGACGCTTAAATCGCCGTAATGCAAAAACAATTTCGTGTCTTTTTCATGAACGTCGCGATACAAATGATCAATGCGATCCGTGTTGAAAGTGCTGGAACGGCGTATCAAACCATGAACCTCATAACCTTTGCTCAAAAGAAGCTCGGCCAGATAGGAACCGTCCTGACCGGTGATTCCCGTAATGAAAGCTTTTTTCATTTCATCTCCCAAAAATTTTATTATGTGTATTGGTATTGCAAATCGGGGTCCACATTACCGTAATGATCGGCGCTTGTCAATCGGGGAGGTTATAGATTTTTTAGCGCCTTCGCCGCGCGATCCAGCGTGAAAGAGATATCGGCTTTGCTATGGGCGAAGGAAACAAAAACGGCCTCGAATTGTGAAGGTGCCAGCCACACGCCGTTTTTCAACATGCCGTGGAAAAAGCGGGCAAATAAAGCTGTGTCCGATTTTTGAGCCGTGTTTAAATCGTAAACGGGGCCTTCCTGAAAAAAAATCGTGAACATCGAACCTATGCGGTTGACGCAAATAGGAATCCCTTTGGCTGAAAATAGACTTTTCATCCCCTTGCAAAGACGTTTTGTTTTATCGTCCAGCAAATTGAATGAACCGGCTTTTGATTTGATGATGTTGAGCGAGGATAGACCCGCGCTCATCGCCAGCGGATTTCCGGAGAGCGTCCCCGCCTGATAGATGTCTCCAACAGGTGCGAGTTTTTCCATAATTTCTTTTTTCCCGCCGACGGCTCCAACAGGCATTCCTCCGCCTATAATTTTACCCAAGACTGTTAAATCGGGTTTTATTCCGATTAAATTCTGGAAGCCGCCGAAGGTAAAACGAAATCCGGTGATGACTTCATCAAAAATTAAAACAATGCCGTTTTTTGCCGTGAGCTCTCTTAGCTTTTCCAGAAATCCCGCTTGGGGCGGGACAACCCCCATATTACCCGCAACAGGTTCAACGATAATGGCCGCAAGCCGCGAACCGTAAGTATCAATCGCTTTTTGTAGCGCGTCAGTATCGTTGTACGGCAGGCTCATTGTCAGCCTCGCGAGTTCGGCAGGAACTCCCGGAGAGCCCGGAATACCCAAAGTCGCGACGCCTGATCCGGCTTTAATCAGAAGTGAATCCGAATGCCCGTGATAACAGCCGTCGAATTTCGCGATCAAATCCCTGCCTGTAAAACCCCGCGCCAGGCGTATGGCCGTCATGGCCGCTTCGGTGCCGGAGGAGGTGAATCGCACGCGTTGCATGGAAGGAATGGCCGATGAAATTAATTTCGCGATTTGCGTTTCGGCTTCAGTCGGCGCTCCGAAACTTGTTCCATATTTCGCCGTGCCGCAAATGGCGGCGGTGACTTTTGAGTGAGCGTGCCCCAGAATCATGGGTCCCCACGAAAGCACATAATCAATATATTCCCGCCCGGAAACATCGTAAATTTTACTGCCTTTGGCGCGGCTCACAAAGACCGGTTTGCCGCCGACGGCCTTCCACGCGCGGACAGGAGAATTGACGCCTCCGGGAATCACAAGGCTAGCTTTGTTAAAACAATCCAGACTGGTTTTATTCATTTAAAATACTCCGGAGATGTTTTTTTATATTCTTTGACGCTTTCCAGAATCAGGTAATCATTGATTCCCGCGGCCGTGGCCGCTTCAGTGATCAATGAAGCGATATTTTCGTCATGGGAATGAATCATGGTAAAAACGTTGTACCTCTTTTTAAAAGCGGGTTTCCGCTCGTAGCAGTGGGAGATAAAAGGGAAAGACGCGAATATCTTTCCCGCATTTTGTACATGTTCCGCGGGAGCGGCCCATGCCACCAGCGCGTTCTTTTTATAACCGGCCTTTTGATGGCGAAGGATGGCTCCCAATTTACGGACATAACCTTTTCCCTTGAGTTGCCTGATCGTGTCCAGAACTTCCGCGCCTGTCAATCCGCAGAGATTGCCTGCTTCCTCAAATGGAAACTTCACCACGGCCATATCTTTTTGAATGACACGGGCAACTTTTTTTTGCTTTGATGTTAAACTTTTCATTACATAAATTTTATCCCGCATGAAAAATAAAATCAAGTTATTGGTTAAATTTATAAAATATTTCTTGACAACCGTTCGGGTGTTCGTTTAAAAAGATGTACAAGTTGCCGGATTGCTAAATTTTGAAGAAAGGAGGTATTAAAAATAAACTATCGGCGACCGGTAATTTAAATTTTACAATAATATTTTAAGGAGAATTTAAATGAAAAAGAGTTTGATTTATTCAGTGCTGGCGTTCGTGTTGGTTATTGTCTCTGCTCCCTTTGTTTTCGCGGCTGCGGAAGCGGCTCCGGCTGTTGCGGCAGGCGTAGATTACACTAAAGCTATTGTTATTGGTTGCGGATTGCTCGGCGCTGGCTTCGCGATGGGATTTGGCGCGATTGGCGCTGGCCTTGGTCTTGGACAGGCAACAAGCGGCGCAAGTAACGCAGTTGGCAGAAACCCCGAAGCACAGGGTAAAGTTATGTTAACCATGATGGTCGGTATGGCCATGACGGAATCCGTCGCTATTTACGCGTTGGTTATTTCGTTGATTATGCTTTATGCCAATCCTTTAATCAAACTGCTTGGTTAATAGGAGCAAAGGCGTAAGCTTTGTAAAAAGCAATTAGCTATTTTATCAAAGGGAGAAGAAGCAAATAATAATGGACTTCTTCTCCCTTTTTTTCTATTTTTAAAAATTCCCCGGAATCAATTCCAAACCCAAACCAATAAGACAGTCTTATAATAAAAGATTATAAGCGTCTCTCATTACACCACTCATTATGATGCAGATTTGATCGCGTCTAGCGGCCTGTTGTCCAAATCAAATCCATTTGAGCGGCCATTGAAAGTGTTTTGGAAAAAATAAATCCAAGCGAAGCGCAAGATCAGTAATGACAACTGTTTGAGCCGAAGGCGAGTTTTGTCATTGCCTGAAGCGAGCCTTGGATTTATCCAAAATGCTTTCGGCTGCGAAAAGGGATATTTGGGCAACAGGCCGTTTTGGACGCGACCATTGAAAATATTACTAAAAAGTTATCCTGATTAAAAAGCTGAAAAGTAAAAATAGCCTTTGGAAAACCATGTACCAAACGAGTGATATCTAAATATTATCCTTCTGAGAAATACGGATTAAAAAACAATCGTGTTAAAATATCAAAGGCAATGCCCGCTATTTTTAGCCGCTTCTAATATTTTGCATTTCCCCAATTCACAGGCTTTGCGTATATCATCGCATCCGTGTTGGTTGTCGCCTTGCTTAAAATAAGTTATGCCCCGATTATTATAAGCATCGGCATAATCTCGTTTAATAGATATGACCTTATTAAAGTCATCGATAGCGCGTTGATATTGCCTGCTCATGCCATAAATTGTTCCTCTGTTATTATAAGCATCTGCATAATCCGGTTTGAGGCGGATTGCCTTTGTATAGTCATCCAGAGCGCTTTGGTACTGACCGAGTTTGTTGTATGAATTTCCCCTGTCATTATAGTAATAAGCAAAATCCGGTCTCAGACGGATTGCTTCGCTAAAATCTTCTATAGCACGTTGGAATTGATTGAGCTTAGCATAAGTAAACCCTCTGCTATTGTATAAACTGGCATTTTTAGGGTTAAGGCTTATGGATTTATTGTAGTCTTCAAATGCATATTGATACAGGCCGAGTTCAGCATAAGCTTTTCCTCTATTGCTGTAAATGCCACCGTAAAAAGAATTAAGATGATCATTATCAGAGGTTAAGATATGATACGGCATCATAAGAACCTTGTTATACTGATCTATAGCCTCTTTCATTTTTCCTTCGTCAAACAGAGCGATACCTAAATTGTTATGCGCTATATAGTTATTCTTTGTCACATTCAAAGCATGGTTCCAAAGCGTGATACTGTTTTTCCAATAACTGCATTGCTTCCAGGTTAAAACTGCAAGAATAGCAAGAACGGCTATTGCTGCCGGCAATAAAATCTTTTTTCGAATATCCTCGCGTTTAAACAGAAAAGGAATGCTCCATGCAAACATAACGGCAATACCGATAGAGGGCAGATAAGTATGACGATCCGCCATCGCCTGCGAGCCAGCCTGTATCAGACCGATTAAAGGTATCATGCTTCCCAGATACCAGAACCAGCCCACGAATAAAAAAGGCAGTTTCTTCATGGAATAAATAACCATAATAGTAATTAGCATAAGGATGAGTGCGAATACTATAATTTTCCATAAAGGAAGGAATATTTCATAGGGATAAAACACGGCTAAATCAACCGGCCAGAATGTTTTTTCTAAATAAGCCCCATAAGAAATAATCGCGTTGAAACCGCGTTTGAGGAAGGGAAGCCCTTCAGCGGGAGCAACCGCTCCTATTTTATTTTGTCCGTAGAAAGTGATGATGCTTGAGGCGATGCTTGCTAAAATAAAAGGAATCTTTTCCGAAATAAGATTTCTGACTGAATTAAATTTGTTCCCGGCCTGTTGTTCATTCATCGCTTTTTGCCACCGTCCAAGCGGCCAGTAATCCAGAAGCATCAGCAAAAAAGGCAGGGTGACCATCATAGGCTTGGACATCAGAGCCAGAACGAACAATATCAGGCACAGAATATATTTGGATAGTTTGGGTCGTTCAACATAGAAGGCGTAAGTGAAGATACAAGCCATTCCGAAGAACATGCTTAAGACATCTTTTCGTTCGGCGGCCCAGGCTATTGATTCCACCCTCAAGGGGTGAAGCGCGAAAAATGCGGCAGCAAAAGCTGAAGGCCAGATATAGTTTGTTGCTTTATTCAAAAAAAGGAACAGGAAGATAACAGCGCCGATATGCAAAAGCAGGCTGACAAAATGATGTCCGGATGCGTTTGCTCCGAAGAGACTCCAGTCCAGCATATGAGAAAGCCAGGTGATAGGCTGCCAGTAAAAGAAATCAAAACTGGTAAACGCCCATTTGATGCTTTCCGGATTAAATCCCGATTGAATATGATTATTTTCGGTAATACATTCCGGGTCGTCATAATTGATAAAATCATTGGATGCTATCCGGCTGAAGGAAGCGCAGGAAGCAACTATTAAAAATATGACGATGAGATAGGTGTATTTTTTTTTCAAGACAACACCCCAATAATCCTTCAACAAAGATAACCAATTTCTTTACTATTTTATATCGTAAAATTAATCAGGCGTAATTTGTGTTTATTACGGATGCACGTTTTATCTTGTCCCGTCCATTTCGGACTATCGTAAAAAAATATTGTATTTCAGGATGCACCAAAGTGCGCTGAAACCATCCATCCAGCCAATCTTTTTTCCTTCTTCATAAGTGCGTCCGTAATATGAAATACCCACTTCATAAACTCGTATATTTTTTATTCTGGCAATTTTTGCGGTTATTTCAGGTTCAAAACCAAAGCGGTTTTCCTGAAGTTTAATGAGTTTAATGATTTCAACTCTGAATAATTTGTAGCAAGTTTCAACGTCTGTTAAGTTTAAATTAGAAAACATGTTGGAAATGAGTGTAAGAAAACGATTACCGATACTGTGCCAGAAAAATAAAATACGGTGTGGATTTCCGCCCATAAATCGGCTGCCGTAAACCACATCGGCAAAGCCGTCTAATACCGGCTGTAACATTACATTATATTCCCGCGGGTCATATTCAAGGTCGGCATCTTGAATAATAATAAAGTCCCCCTTGGCTTGATCAATCCCTGTGCGTATCGCAGCACCCTTGCCTTTATTGACGGGATGTTTATAATATTCAATATCAAGTTCAGGGTTATTTTGTTTATATTGCAATACCTCTTCTTCCGTATTGTCGGAAGAAAAATCATTAATGACAATTACTTCCTTGTCAACACCAGCCAGCAATTGCACCGCTTTCACTTTGTCCAAGATTATGTGAATGGTTTTGCCTTCGTTAAATGCTGGAATTATGATCGATAGTATTTTATTGATAACAACCCCCTTTTATGCAGGGAAGTATAGGAAATACTGTCTTATTTGTCAACAAATTAAGAATTTACCCTTGAAGGAAAGTATGCCGTTGTGCGAGTTTTGGCCGCGTTATTCGTCAACAGCCACTTTGCCGCGCAGGGCTTTTGTTTCCGAGCGCTGATGTTTGGCCAGAAGAATTTTTTCTTTCGCGCGCCGGCTGCGTTTTCTCTTTTGACGGCGGATCTTTTCGAGCTTTTCTTTTTCTTCGGCTATGAAACCTTTTTGCTGCCGTTCAATCTTATCCAGCAAAAGTCTGCGCGCCAGAAAGCGGTTTAAGGATTGCGACCGTTCTCTCTGGCATTTTACGGAAAGACCGGTGGGTGTGTGAACCAGATAAACACAGGAAGAACTTTTATTGACTTTCTGTCCTCCGGGGCCTGATGAACGGATGAAGGATTCCTCAAACTCGTCCTCCGTTACGCCCAATGCAAGCATTCTGGCGGCAAGGACTTTTTCTTTGTCAATGGAAACGGGCATGTTTCATTAAAAGAAGTTTAAGGGATGGAATAAATTTCGTCGCCGATTAAGTGAATCCAGTTTTCCATGAGAATTTCTCTGGCTTCTTCCAGTTTATCGACGCCGATAATTACAATGGTTTCTTTTCCGATGCGGTTGATCGTCGTATAGAGATAAAGAATATTAATCTCCGCGTTGGCCAAAGGTTTCAAAATCGCGTTGATGCCGCCCGTGTGAAGAGGGACTTCGGCCGCAAGCACCGGCGTCACTTCAAAATTTATATTGAAACTGCTTAAGAGCGCCGCGGCGCGGTCGGGATCATTGACGACAAGCCGCACACGGCTGTCGTGTTCGATGCTGGCGGCGGATACGGCTATGGTGCTGATATCTTCAGTGTCAAGAATATGAACGAGTTTCGCGAACGAGCCGGGTATGTTGCCTAATAAAACGGAAATTTGTTTGACTGCCATAGAGTATCCTTGTTAATCCTTGATATAATCAAATCCGGCGGTAAAGGCCTTGCGATTAATTTCAGTAAGAGCTTTTCTTCTGCTGCCCATAATCGTTTCCAGACATTTGAGATAAAGATCGGCAGGTACGACGCCCGATTTTTTAATGAAGGCGCCCATCATGACGATATTGGCGACGCGGCTGTTGCCAAGCTCCAGCGCTATATCGGCGCAGGGAACGCAGATCGTCTTGACATCCTTGCGGTTGGGACGCGCGTCGGTAATGGATGAATTGATAAAAATGGTTCCTCCGGAACTCACCTTGTTTTGAAACGAGAAAAGGGAAGGGGAGTTCATCACGACCAGATAGTCCGGCTCCGAGGCCACGGGAGAGGCAATTTCCTCATCGCCCACCGCGACGGTGCAGTTGGCCGTGCCCCCTCTCATCTCCGCGCCGTAAGCGGGAAGATAAGTGACATGATAGCCTTTGTTCATCGCGCTGTTGGCCAGGCTGATGCCCATCATTAAAACACCCTGTCCGCCGAATCCGGAAAAAATTGTTTTAACGATCATGATTCGCCCTCCGTGGTTTTCTTCAGGGCGGCAATTTCATCTTTAAAAACTCCCGGAGGAAATTCTTTACTCAAGACTTCATCAATCCATTTGCACGAATCGACAGCCGACATTTTCCAGTTGGTGGGACACAGGGAGAGAATCTCAATGAGCGAAAAACCCAGTCCGTCAATCTGGCATTGAAAAGCTTTCCGGATGGCTTTTTTTGTTTTGTTGACGCCGGCGGGAGAGCTTAATGAACATCGCTCCACATAAGTCGAGCCGCGCAACTGAGAAAATATTTCACAGACTTTCACTGGGTAACCGTCCAGTTCCTTTTTGCGGCCGCCGGGGCTTGTGGTTGTTCTTTGATTTAACATGGTAGTCGGAGCCATCTGCCCGCCGGTCATGCCGTAGACGGCATTATTGATGAAGATGACGGTAATATTTTCGCCGCGGTTGGCGGCATGAAAACTCTCGGCGATCCCTATAGCGGCCAGATCGCCGTCTCCCTGATAGGAAAAAACAACACGGTCGGGTAGCGATCGCTTGATCGCCGATGCCATGGCCGGGCCTCGTCCGTGCGGCGCTTCGATCATATCCACGTCAAAGTAATTATAGGCCAGAACGGCGCAGCCCGCGGGAGGCACGCCAATGGTAATGCCTCTGATGCCCATCTCGTCAATCACTTCAGCGACAAGCCGGTGCGCGATGCTGTGGCCGCAGCCTGGGCAATAATGGTAAATATTTTCTTTTAAGCTCTCGGGATGTTTAAAAACTATCTTTGCCATGTATTTTTTGATCCTTAAATGATGATCGAAACTTCATCAGTCTTTTTTATCGTAAATTTTGGCGATGACATTGGCCAGCTCCGCGGGCGTCGGCACTGCGCCGCCGGGACGGCCGTGGAAATCAATATCGGCATAACCCTGCAGGGCAAGGCGGACATCTTCAAGCATCTGGCCGGTGCTCATTTCAAAAACCAGAAAATTTTTAACGGTGGCCGACAAGGCCCTTAATTTCAATTCAGGGAACGGCCAAAGCGTGATCGGACGGAAAAGACCTATTTTCATGCCGTGTTCTCTTAATCTTTTAATGGCGCCCTTGGCGATACGGGCAGCCGTTCCATAGGCAACAATAACGATGTCTGCGTCCCCGGTCCGATGTTCTTCAAAAAGCGTTTCATTTTTTTTGATGACTTCGTATTTGCGGGCCAATTTCCAGTTGTGCGCCTCACTGTCAATGGGATCCAGAAGAAGACCGCGAATGAATTTGCTCTTGCCCGTGCCCGCGCCGCGCAGCATGAATTTTTCGGGATATTGACGGGGTTTCGGTTTCTTAAATATCACCGGTTCCATCATTTGCCCCATCATGCCGTCAGCAAGAATCATGACCGGCGTGCGGTACTTATCGGCAAGATCAAAAGCGTCCATCGTTAAATCTGCCAGTTCCTGGCCGCTTGCGGGAGCCAAAACAATTGTACGGTAGTCTCCGTGGCCTCCACCGCGCGTTGCCTGAAAATAATCTCCCTGAGCAGGCCTGATATTGCCCAACCCCGGACCGCCGCGCATAATGTTGACAATGATACCCGGAAGTTCACAGGCGGCCATGGAAGAAATGCCTTCCTGCTTCAATGAGATGCCCGGACTCGACGATGAAGTCATGACCCGGACGCCCGCGGCGCTTGATCCGGCTATCATATTAATGGCGGCGATTTCACTCTCCGACTGAATGAATACTCCGCCTTCGACATTGCGAATATGTTCGGCCATATATTCAGTCAGTTCGTTCTGCGGCGTTATCGGATAACCGGCATAAAAACGGCATCCGGCCCTGATGGCCGCTTCACCAATGATATTATTTCCCGACATTAATACTTTATTCACGGTTTTATCTCATTTCCTATAAAATTCAATGACTTGCGAAAATTTTGGTTTTTAAGCATCATCATTTTAATAATTTTTAACTATTTTAACAGGTTCGCCCATCAAAATATGATGGGGCTTCTATCCTTTATTCATGCTAATTTCAAGATATTTTTTAAAACCGGGATGTAAAACAACCGGCATTGTATATCAATAATCTTATCAATTTTTGACGGCATAAGATGGGTCAAATTTTGAAGTCCCGGTATATCCCAAAAGATGATTTGACATCAGGCCGGAATGGATTATATTAAAAACATACGGTGCAACAGGGATTTTAAAAACATTTATTTTTAAGGACATAAATATGAAAAAACTTAAAAATACAATGAAGTATCTCGCCCTTATAATTATGCTTGGCGCATTTTTCGGAATCATGTCCCTTGGATACTCTACAGAGGCATGCGCAAGAATGCAGGGCGGTTCGTCATTTTCTCATGGCGGTTCGCATTCATTCGGTGGTGCATTCCATTCTCACGGAGTAAGACCATATCATTCGTATTATTCTTATGGACGATGGGGTCATTACCCCTATTATTACAGGGGATGGAGAGGATGGGGGTATTATTACGGATGGCCATGGTTTTCAGTAATACCCTTCCTGCCGCTATACTACGAAACGATCTGGGTAGGCGATCTTCCTTACTACTATGCCAATGGCATTTATTACGCGCCAACCGAGGGTGGTTATATGATCGTTGATCCGCCGCAGGATGCGGTAAGCGCGGCACCTCCGTCGCAAGACGCGATGAGCAATAATCCATCGTCAGTGATATCAGAGCCGCCGGAAGGAAAGTTGTTCATCTATCCCCGTAATGGACAGACCGATAAACAGCAGGAGGAAGACCGTTATCAATGTCACCATTGGGCTGTCGGACAGACGAACTACGATCCAACCATGGTTGCCGGCACACCGTCAATCCAAAAACGCGCTGATTATCAGCGTGCCATGGCGGCATGTCTTGACGCGCATGGATATACCGTGAGATAGCCCCAAAAGGGCAAAAGATAATAAAATTGAAACCTGTCTTTTTTTAGGGCCGCTTTCACCTGCTTAAATTCCATGACTGGTGAAAGCGGCTCAAAAATATTCATTTCCCGGATTTTGTGGTCCGAGCGCTATAGTTTCAGTAATATTCAATTCCGTTATGGCACGAAGCGGCATGGACATGCCGCAAGAGTGCAATCGTGAACAACAACATTACAACATTCGCTTAAGGAAATTATTATTAAAATAATTGAGAAAAAGAAATTAGTGTATTAAGTATCCGGCAGATCAAAATTATACATTGAAGGAGTTCATATGAAGACCAATGGCGCAAAATCCGATTCCTGCACGGCATCGGTAAATTATTCGGATAATCATTATTTCCGTTTTCACCTTCCGCATGTTCATCTTGCTTCAGTTTTCGGGGATGACTGGTTCGCGCTGAAAGCAGAGGGTTTTGCGCGTTTCTTCGGGACGCCTGCTTTTTTGGTGGTACAGACGGTTATTGTTGCGGTCTGGATTGGAGCCAACGTCTGGGGTTTCACCAAATTTGATGTTTATCCTTTCATTCTTCTTAATCTGGCTTTCAGTCTTCAGGCGGCATACGCGGCGCCTCTTATCCTGCTTGCGCAAACACGGCAGGCGGATCGCGACAAAGTTCACACCGAAGCCGACGCGCAGCACCGGGAAGCCCTGGCCCAGGCCAATGAGCAGCGTATGGAACTTGCCAGGCAACAGATGCAAAAATTAACGGAGCTGATTGAGAAGAACACGGAACTGACCGAACTGACAAAACAGTTGAGTCAGCGCATCGAAGTGCTGACCTCAGAGATGCATAGCAAGGTGTTGCTCAAAGAAATAAAATAACGGGGGAAAGATCGCGCAGAGGCTTTTTTGCCGGTAAATTGACAAAATTATTTTAAGCAATTTCACATCACCGTTAAGGGGTTTCGCAATGAAAAGATATAATCAATTTTTTATAAAAATAATATTCACAGTTTTTCTGACTGTTTTAAGTTTATTAGGTTCTGCGAGGGCGGATCAACCGCAGGCATTGCTGATATTTCATCCGGAGATAACCATGCAGGCTATGACAGGGTTTGGCGCCGGTTTCAACTCGGACGCATACATTAACGAAATTGCCAAATCCCAGGATCGAAAGCTCGCGTATGATTTGCTTTACGGTCCCAATAGTAAAGGAACCGAACTCAATATAATACGCCTGGTGGTTCCCAGTACCGCGCAGGAAATTTCCAAAACATCGCCTCTTTACGCGAAGAACTTCAAATACGACTGGAGCAGCGACGTAAACACACAAAAAATGTGGAACGCGATCGGGCCTGTATTGGGCATGACAAAGCCCATTATCTATGTCGTTCCTTTCAGTCCCCCCGTTCAATGGAAAAGATCCATCCCGTCCTATTTGAAGGATAAAAATAATAACCCGAATCCGAACTGGGGAGGGTCTCTGGATCCTTCGCATAATCAGGATTACGCGGAGTATCTGGCTGATTTTCTTGATTACTACCATAGAGTACTGGGCGTGGAAATCGATGTATTGAGCCTGCAGAATGAACCGGGGATTGCCGCTAAATGGCCGTCATGCATATGGTCTGGCGATGAACTGAAGACCTTTATCAAAATATTGAAGCCCGCAATCCACGCGCGCGGATTAAAAACAAAACTTATGCTTTCCGAAGGCACGGCCTGGTCAGGCGCGTGGAATCATCTGGAACCCGCTTTGCTGGATCCGAATGCGCTGCCCCTCGTGGACATCATGGCCAGCCATTCTTATGGACAAAAATACGATCAGGCGAGGGCGCTTTTTGCCTTGGCTTCTGAAAAATATAAACTTCCCGTCTGGATGAGTGAAATGTCGCTGATGATACCGCCGGAGCAGGATGATACCACTATGAAGGCGGCTCTGCGCGTGGCGGATTATATGCACCGAGATATATATTTCGGGCGGGCCTCCGCGTGGATATACTGCTTTTCTATTTTCACGTATAAATTTCCCGGAACGATGGGGCTGCTGGCGCCGGCAGACAAGCCCGGAGAAGAAGGGAAGCTGATAATCCCGAAACGTTTCTGGGCGATGGCCAATTACAGTCAGTTTGTCAAACCGTTCTGGAGGGTCATGAAGATTGAAGGTTCTTTCGACGGCGCTCCTTTGAAGGATGCGAATACAACAGGGTTTATAAGCCCCAAAGGTGACGGATATGTCATAGTCTCCGTTAATCCGGGCGGTGCCGCCATAAAAGTCACTTATAATTTCGGCAACTGGAGTATAGGTAAATCAGTGGATTCTTATTGTACATCTGAAGAGCATAATCTGACAGCCAATGTAGTGCCGCTAATGTTGGAGACGCACAGTTTTACGGCGACAGTGCCCCCTTTCAGCATAGTGACATTTAAAGGCAGGTTCATCCATTAATGGGGATACAGAGGAGAAAAAATCAGGGTTTCTTTAGTACTCTGGCAGCTCTTTTTGTGTACTATTCGCGGTAAACTTCAATAGCTAAATCCGGACACATTGTGGCGCAGATCGCGCAGCCGTTGCATTCAATTTCATCATTTGTGCATACGGGACGGTAACCCTGGATATTGTATTCTTTGGACGGTACAATGTGACCTTTGGGGCAAAAATGAATGCACAACAGGCATTCTTTACAAATTTCTTTTTTAATCTTGATATGTCCCTTCAAAATCAATCCCCGCTTCTAATGTGATGAAACCGTTTACACGCCGATTATTTTCAGCGGCCGCTATCATGCCTATAATTATAAGAAAGTCAAGTTTTTTAAAAACATTATTAAAATAACATGACACCGGTTTTTTTAAAAATTGTTGATTTTGTTTCATTTCTTTTTGCTTGCTCCATGATTCTATCTCGGGTAAAAAAGCGGTTAAATTCTTTTTAGGGGGCTGCTGAAAAACGATCATCTGCTGTGCTGCGCTGCAAACCAAACCGCTCAACGTATTCCTAAATACGCTTCGCGATTTGTTTTTTGCGCGCCTTGCATCTAATCATTTTTGAACAGCCCCCGGATATTGAGGTTAAACAACGCCGTTAAATATTTTATAAGATGTGACGGGAAAAAATAATATCTGCCGGTATTTTGCAACGGAGAAATAATGAGAGTCTTACGCTTAAGCGGAATCAAATTGGCCCTGGATGAAACCGAGGAATTGCTGGCGGCAAAAGCCGCGGCGATTCTGGGCATAACCGCTTCTGATATTTCCGCGATTGAAATTGTCAAAAGGGCAATCGATGCCCGCCGTCATAGACCTCCTCATTTTGTTTATGTGCTCAATATCAGCATTCCTTCAGGCATAAAGTTACCAGCGGAGTCAAGCGAAGGAATTCAATTGACGGAAGTCAATGACCGGCCGGAGATTCCTGTAATGCCGCCTGCTTCCTCACCGAAGCTTCCCGTAGTTGTTGTCGGCAGCGGTCCTGCCGGTCTTTTTGCCGCTTATATTCTCGCTAAACGGGGCATTCCCGCGCATGTTTTGGATCGGGGCACACCCGTGGAAAAAAGGACAAAAGATGTCGAGGAATTCTGGAAGAAAGGAATTCTGTGTTTTCAAAGCAATGTTTTTTTCGGGGAAGGGGGCGCCGGGACATTTTCCGACGGTAAACTGACGAACCGGACAAATAGTCCGTTTGCTTTATGGGTTAAAAATGTTCTTGTAAAAATGGGAGCGCCGCCGGAGATTCTTACGGACGCCAAACCGCATATTGGCACCGACCAACTGCGCCGCGTCATCGTGAATTTGAGAAAAAGCCTTATGGATATGGGCTGCAGGATTGAATTTGAAGCGCAGGTGACGGATCTTATAATCCGGCGGGGAAACGTGACAGCGGTCATCGTTAACAATCGGGAAGAAGTTAAAACCGGCCATGTGATTCTGGCTATCGGGCAGAGCGCCGATGATACGTACGCGAAACTTCTGGAGCGCGGCGTTCAAATGGAGGCCAAGCCCTTTGCCATGGGACTGCGCGTTGAGCACCCGCAGGCATTGATTAATTCCATCCAATACGGCAAGTGGCATCCTCATCCGCAACTGCCGCCCGCGGAATATTTTATAAAAGCCTCGATTCCCGATCTAAACCGTTCCGTATATACTTTTTGTATGTGTCCGGGCGGTTCTGTCATCGGCTGCGGCGCTTTTAGCGGTTATGTCATAACCAACGGTATGAGCAACGCCAGACGCTCCGGTGAATTTGCCAACAGCGCCATAGTCGTCAATGCGCGCGTGGATGATTTTACTTCCGGCAACCAGCCTCTCGATGGTCTCAAATTTCGTCAGATTTGGGAGGAAAAAGCATATCTCGCGGGAGGAAGCAATTATAAGGCTCCTGCGCAGAAGGTGATGGATTTTCTTCAGGGTAGGGCAGGCGGCATCGTAGGGCGGACAAGTTTTCTTCCCGGCGTAAATCCCGCGGCGCTTCAGGAACTGCTGCCCGAATTCATCACTCAATCGCTTAAGCGCGGCATCAGGGAATTCGATAAAAAAATGCCCGGGTTTATCACGGAGGACGCTCATTTAATCGGGGTGGAAACGAGAACTTCATCGCCTGTGCGCATCTGCCGCGGAAACGACGGGCAGAGTAAAAGCATCCTCGGTCTTTATCCCTGCGGCGAGGGCGCCGGATATGCCGGGGGCATTATCAGTTCAGCGCTTGACGGAATCAGGGCCGCGCAAAATTTAATGAACAATTTAAGTTAAACGGCCATCCAGGATAATATCGTCTCCGCGCCTTAAAATCTTTTCGATCGATATTTTTTTTGCCGATGCTAATTTTCTGATGTTGAGATCGCCTACCGCTTCGATTCCGCGGCCTATGATCTTTGGCGCGATAATGGTAACCAGACGGTCGGCTAAATTATTTTTTAAAACGGACGTGATGACCTCAGCGCCGCCTTCAATCAGGATCGAGGATATTTTTCTTGCGGCCAGCATCTTCAATAGTTTTTTCAAATCGACTTTCCCGTTTTTGTCCGCCCCTACGGTGATAACTTCAGCGCCTGATGCCGCAAGGCGCTTGAATTGAGGATCGGCGGCGGTTTTTAATGTCGCGATAAGTGTCCGAGACAAAGAGATGTCCCGGAGAACTTTAGCCCGGAGGGGAATTGTTAATCCCGAATCAACGATAACACGCAGCGGATTGCGGCCCCGCGCCAGACGCACCGAAAGCTTAGGATCATCCCTGCTGACGGTTCTCCGGCCGACTAAAATGGCGTCATGTTCGGCTCTGAGCCGGTGAGCGTATTTAAGGGAAGCATCCGAGCTTATCCATTGGGAATCTCCCGTTGCCGTTGCTATGCGGCCATCCAGTGTCTGGGCGTATTTTACCGTGACAAAAGGCCTTCCGGTTTCCATGTAATGAAAAAATATTTCATTGAGCCTGCGGCATTCATTTTCCAGAACGCCTGTCTTAATCTCTATACCGCGGTTCTGGAGATAATTGATGCCCTGACAGGAAACCAGAGGATTGGAATCTATGGTGCCGATAACAACACGGGCAAATTTATTTTCAACAATACTGTCTATGCACGGAGGCGTTTTCCCCTCATGGCAACAGGGTTCCAGAGTAACGTACAGCGTAGAGCCCGCGACTTTTCCTCCGGCATTTTTTATGGCGTCAATCTCGGCGTGATCTCCGCCGAAACGCCGATGATAACCGCAGCTGATAATCCGGCCGTTTTTAACAATGACGGCGCCCACCATAGGATTGGGACTGACAAAACCGCGTCCTTTTCGGGCGAGGGAGAGCGCCAGTTTCATGAAATGCTCATCATTCATGAATAAGTAATTACCTCATTGCTTTCAAAATGCAAAGAAATTTATTGTCGGGGAGCCGCAATATATGGTATGGGAAAACATTAATCGTATTAAAATAAATGCTGTTTAAGGAGTTATTATGAAAGGAGTTATCCTCGCCGGCGGATTGGGCAGCCGGTTATACCCCCTGACAAAAGTGACCAACAAACATTTGCTTCCTGTCTATAACGAACCGATGATTTATTATCCCATCAGAACTTTAGTGAATGCCGGCATTGACGATCTTCTCATCGTAACCGGCGGAAACAATGCCGGGGATTTTCTGCGTCTTTTGGAGAACGGAAATGAATTCGGCCTGAAACATATTAATTACACTTATCAGCAGGGCGAAGGCGGGATCGCCGCGGCATTGAGCCTCGCTGAATTTTTTGCCGATAACGATAAAATTGTCGTGGTGCTGGGTGATAACATCATCGAGGGGAACATCAGGGCGGCGGCGGATAAGTTCCGCGCACAAAAAGAAGGCGCGCGCATTTTGTTAAAGGAAGTGACGGATCCCCAAAGATTCGGAGTGCCTGTTTTTGAGGGAGAAAAAATTATCCGCGTGGAAGAAAAACCGGTCAATCCCGCATCGAATTACGCTGTAATCGGCATTTACATGTATGACCACAGAGTGTTCGAATTTATCCGTTCATTAAAGCCTTCAGAGCGCGGCGAACTGGAAATTACCGACGTAAATAATTTTTACATCAGAGAAGGAAAGATGCAATGGGATGTGCTTACCGGATGGTGGTCGGATGCCGGAACTTTTGAATCCCTGCAGTCTTCCGGAAACATGGTAGCCAAAACAGGAGCGAACAAGATATGATCGACGGCGTAATCGTAAAAGAACTGAAAGTCATTCCTGATGAAAGAGGCAGATTAATGGAAATCATGCGGGCCGATGACAGTTTTTTTAAAAAATTCGGCCAGGTCTACATGACCACGGCGTATCCGGGAGTCGTCAAGGGCTGGCATTATCACAAAAAACAGGCCGATAACATGGCCGTCGTCAGAGGAATGATGAAAATAGTTCTTTATGACAGCCGTAAAAAATCAAAAACTTACGGCGAAATTAATGAGATATTCGCCGGCGTCCATCATCCCGTTTTAGTTCATATTCCGGTATATGTTTATCACGGATTTAAGTGTATTTCCGAGGAAGAAGCCATCGTTATTAATACACCTACGGAAGTCTATAATTATAAAGAACCCGATGAGTTTCGTCTGCCCGCTCATGGCAGCCATATAAATTATGACTGGGAAAGAAAAGACGGATAAATCCAGCATTCATATGATTGATAATATCTCTTGACTTTTAGTGATGTGCCTGATTATAATACGCAAAAGCTTGAAAAGGGCAAACCGTCTGAAAAGGCGGGACGCAAAGTTACTGACCTAAGTCTTCGTGTCGGGGGATAAGGTGGCAGGACCGCCGGGCTACAGCTACATCTAAGCGTCCAGCAAACCTGCCGTAAAACCGTATATAGCAATTTAAAAAGATAAATTGGATACATTTATCATGCTTCTGAACTGTTTTGCGTTTATTTTCGGCGCCGCGATCGGCAGTTTTCTGAATGTCTGCATATTCCGTCTGCCCGCTGAAACGTCGATCGTAAAACCCGCTTCGCGATGCCCCCATTGTCTGCACCCCCTTCGTTTCTATGACAATATTCCTTTGATAAGTTATATTTTTCTGCGCGGCAAATGCCGGGATTGCGGTGAAACAATTTCCTGGCGTTATCCACTGGTGGAATTGATTACGGCTTTGCTTGCGCTTCTGCTTTTTTTAAAATTCGGCCTGACATTGAATTTTTTCACATTTTTCATTTTTACCGCCGTCCTGATTGTCATAACATTCATTGATTTGGATCATCAGATCATACCCGATATTATAACATTGCCGGGGATCCCTTTATTTTTCCTGGCGGCAATTTTTATAGTTGGGGTTCCCTGGCCTGAAGCCCTGTGGGGTTTATTAATCGGCGGCGGAGTTCTTTTGACCATTGCCTTTGTTTATGAATTGATCTCGAAACGCGAAGGAATGGGAGGCGGTGATATTAAACTTCTGGCCATGATCGGCGGATTTTTTGGCTGGAAATCATTGATCTTTATTTTTTTAGCAAGTTCATTAACCGGGGCCGTCATCGGCATTGCCGCGATGCTTATAAAAAAACAGGATATGAAATACGCGGTTCCTTTCGGTCCCTTTTTATCGGCGGCGGCAGTTGCTAACATTTTTTGGGGAGACGCTTTTATACGCGTGCTTTTATCGCGATATTAAATAACTTGAAGGTGAAAAAAAACAGGCCATGCCGCTTAATTCACCAATCTCGGAGATTTTGACCGGGAAAATGAAATGATCGACCTGATTGACAAGAATGATTTGATGGCGTAATATATTGGAATTAAAATGATATTAAGGAAAAGGATTTCAGGATTTTATTTTTCGGGTATAACATTATTTATGGCATATAAGTTGCGTAATAAACTATGGGGAAGTAGTTTTTGAGGCATGTGATGAGCATTAAAGATTCAAGAGGCTGGAGCCTTATAGAAATGATGCTTGTGTTGCTGATTTTTGGAATCATGGCAACGCTAATGTCTTATTCTTATAGCCGTTATGTTAATAACGACAGCCTGCGGACAGCGGCAAGGCAATTGGCGACAGATATAAACACCATGAAGGGAGTGGCAGTCACCCAAATGAATACGGCTGTTACAATATCTTTTAATAAAACAGCTAATAGTTATACATTGAGTAGTTATCCATTGAGCGCGACTGTAACCCGTCCGGCGGAGACCAAATCACTTTCAACAATATATGCCGGGCAGGGTATTATAATTCAATCTCTCCCCGGAGGAGGAACAACAACTACGTTAACGTTTCTTACAAGAGGGCTTTTGAGTCCAAGCCCTACCGCCACTACCAACTGTGACGCGACAACGACGTACACGTGCTGGTTTGTGCTTCAAAACAGCAGGGGATCGCAGGCAACAGTGACCTACAACGTTGAAGGAAAAACCTATGTTACGTTTGCTATGCAATAAAAAAGGGATGAGTATGGCAGAGGTGCTTGTCGCCTTTTTAATAACCACTATAGGCATTATTTCCATGCTGGCCCTCCAACCCACAGGATGGAAAACAATGGCAAAAGCCGATTATGTGGGGCGGGCATCGGGAATATTATACAAAACATTGGAAGATCAGGAAAACTTCATCCTGAATCCCTGTAATACGGTCACGCTGGGAACAACCACGGCTACTGTTAACTCCAGCGACCAGGCTACCGCTATAACAGGGGATATTCCGTATACGGTCACGACAACCGTAGCTCAGGACGGTACCACCAGCGGATTCCTCGTTACCGTAACAGTAACGTGGCCGCCTCTCAACTCGAGAGGTATTTCCGAAACCATGGTCGTTACCCGTCAGCAAATGAACAAGTTTGGGTGTTAGCGCATGAATAAAGAAAACGGATTTACATTAATTGAGACCCTGCTCGCCCTTATGATAGGAAGCCTGGTATTGATGGCAATCTATGCAGCCATTAACTCCGTGCAGACGTCATCGTCCAAGATCGAAAGCAAGGTTGCCGCCCAGCAGGATTCCCGCGGCGCGCTGGATTTAATGGCCATGGAAATACAGATGGCATCTTATAACCCTCTGTTAAAAAATAATATCTGGGTTAGTTCGACGGATTGTGTCAGTGTGGCAAGCAATCAGATTTATAAGGGGATTCAGGAAGCGGCCGCGAACTCGATAACCATTGAGATGGATATCACCGATGCCGCAGGCACAAATACAGATGGAAACGGAGCCATCGATGGCCCCAACGAGATTATAAGATACAATTATGATTCAACGAACAACTACATTACCAGGCAATCAAGAACCGCGGCCGCTTGCTCCACGGCTCCCGCGCTGCCGTTTTTAGGGGCGACAACCGCAAACTCTACAACTCAGACGGTCCTGGTCGTTAATAACGCGGCGGGAATTCCTGTTTTCCGGTACTATGACGGCCAAAACACCTTACTTGCGGCGCCGGTAACCAATATCGGTGATATCAGAAAGATTGAAATTACACTGGTCACCCAGACGTCTAACCAGGATATCGGAACGGGCGGCCAGAGACAAATTGTTTACACGACGAGCGTTGTGCCCAGAAACCATCGTCCGGGTCCCAATTACTAACTGAGGATTAATGTATTTGATGAAAGAAATGACTCTGCAAAATGAAAAAGGCTTTGCCCTGCTGGCGGCGCTGATCGCCAGTTTAATCCTTCTGGCTGTCAGCATGCTTGTTATAAACATGTCCGCGGGCGATCTGATTTCGAGTTCGTCATCAGTCGGAGCGAAAAAGGCGTTTTCCGCCGTGGAAAGCGGGGTTTACAGGCTTTCGGAGAATTTTTCCATGGATCCCTCAACATGGACAACGGCCAATGGTTACTACAGTTGCCCCGCGAATTTTACCGCCGCGAATATTACCTCATGGCAGTCAGCAAGCACCGTGGATTCTAATACGCAATATGTCGTATGTATGCCGACACAGGACCCTAATAGGCCGCCTGTTCCGTGTGCCGGTTGTGGAGAATGGTATTATATCTTTTATAATATCACTGTGGCAGGCCAGAACACATCATATGGTTCATTTGAAAAAGTAGATGTCGGGGTCGGATTTGGTCCTGTGCCGTTAAATTAGTAATAGGGAATTTTGGTATTTAATTCGGTCAAGTACCGATGAATTAGGAGGTAATGATTATGCCAAAAAAAATGATCGTAATAATAATTGCCGCAATATTTATGGCGGCATATTCAGTAGTATCCCTGGCCGACGATTCATCGCTGTGGACAACAACGACCATCCCGGATGCGCTGATCATCCTCGACAGATCCGGTAGTATGCAGGATCTGCCTCTGGGCACGAATCCGACAATGTATGTTTGCGGCAGCAGCTGCAACATCAGCGGTCCTTATTATGTCACCGCTCAACCAAGCCCGGTTCCTTCAACCGTCTATGATATTCTCGGCAACTGCACAGGCAGTGGTCCTTATTATAGTCAGTCTCCGGGCCTTATGCCGACGAACAACATGTATGTTGTAACCGGCAGTACCTGCAGCAGCTATAATGGTCCCTTTTATTTATCACAGCCGTCGGATGCCTTTACATACACATCGGTTTATACCGGCTCAAGTTCCTGCACAACTACGGGCGCCTCTTTTTATCCGGCAAGCGGCACCGGTCATACAAAATCATGCGCAGTCAGTTCATCAGGCATATCCGGCAACCCCATTTATTCCGCGAGCAGTAACTGTACAACAGGCCCTTTCTATAAATCTTCATCCAGCGGATACACAACATGTAATAAGTACATAACCTGCACGCCCCCTACCACCGGATATACCTCTAGCACTTGCGCGGCGGGTCCTTTCTACAGAGCGTCCGCTACCGGAATAATAACACCTTGCGGGACGACCACAACATGCACAGCCTCATCAACCATGTATACCGATACATCCAGCGATTGCTCAGTCGGTCCTTTCTACAAGTCAACAACCACCGGATATACAACGGTATGTCAGGCCTGCAATACATCATGCACTTCTTATAATGGTTCAACCGAAAGCAACGCCATCGTCTGGGGCGACACTGCCTGCGCGGGACCATTTTATACATCTTCGGGAACAGGCCACACCACGAATTGCTCCAAAATTCAAATCGCCAAACGCTCCATTTTCCAGCTCATGGATAACAACAATAGCGGCACAGTTGACGCAACAGATGTGACCAGTCTGAGTGTGAGGCTCGGTTTTATGACTTATTATAACTGCCAGAATTCTTCCAGCGGGTCTCTTTATTCTTATCCCGCCGGAAGTTCAACTTCATGCATTCAGCTTGCCTGGCCGCTAACGACATCCGATAATGTCACACCGACACCCTATGCCAACATTTACTGCAACAACACATCCTGCGCGTCAACAGTTACCGCGTGCACAGGATCACATGAATGTGTTGTCGGCGAGACTGTAAGTGGCGGCACGCCTCTCGGAAATGCCCTCGCGCAGGGTACAACCTATCTATCTTACCAAAAGACACTGGATACATCAGCGACGTGCCGGCAAAAATCCATCATTTTGGTCACCGATGGAGCGGATACATTTTCATGCAGCGGTAATGGTTCTGATACTAATGCCCCGCAAAGAAGAGCTCCCGTGTATTACGCGAGCGCGGCAAAAGCTCTCGGATTTGATGTTTTTGTGGTGGGTTTCGGCTCCGGCATGCCGCAAACCGACCAAAACACGCTGAACTGGACCGCCTATTACGGAGGGACAAGGGACCCGAACGCCACGCAATCGGGCAGCACGTCAGCGGTTACAGCGAGCTCGAGTTTCTGCACCACCGGCACCGATCCGGGTTCATATAATCTCAGCGGTTATGCTTTTTTGGCCAGCAATCCCACGGATCTGGTATCCGCTCTGCAGGCCGCCATCACAGCGATCCAGCAGGCGGAATACTCCTTTTCAACCGAGGCATCGGTGGCCGCCGCGCGCACCCAGCAGGAAAATTTCATTTATGAAGCCTCCTTCGATCCCCAGAACAGCGCGGGAAATAATAAAGAACCATTCTGGCCGGGACATTTGAAAAAATATGCTTTGAACACCACCACGGGCGCGTTGGTGTTTCCCCCGGACTGGGACGCGGGATCAAATTTGATGAACACGTCCTCAGCCAGCAGGAATATGTGGACGTTAAAGAACGGAACCATGACCGGTTTTACCACTTCCAATATGACAGACGCCGATCTGGCCACAGGTACGTCCACATCGACTTGCGCGGCGTCTGCCGACTGCGTAACCGGGTGCACATGCGGCGCCGTTGTCGGATTTTTCCGCGGTGATTCCACGAATAATCTGGAGCAATGGAAATTAGGCGATCTTTATCACACAAATCCCGTGGTCGTCAAAACGCCGTCCCAGTATTTTTATGATCCTAGGGAATGCTCAGGCACATCTCACGCTTCATTCTACGCGAGCAATCAGCGATCGTCGGCCGCCGGCAATCAGATTATTCTGGCCGGAGCCAATGACGGCCAATTGCATGCCTTTACCACAGGAAACGGTACGGATCCAACCGCGGGCGGAGAAGAGGTATGGAGTTTCATTCCGCCGAATCTCCTGCAAAAGATATCTCCAATAGCCCATAACGATCACTCCAGCCGCAGCGCGCTCAATTCCCATGATTTCTTTGTGGATGGGCCTCTCAATGAGGCTGATGTCTGGCTGCCTTCATCGGCAAGCAGCGGCACGTCCAAATCCGCGTCCGACTGGAAATCCATAGTGATACTTGAAGAAGGGCAGGGATCAGGCAGTTATCTCTGGAGTTCTTCATCAAACTGCTGGGCCGCCTATACGGGGACGTCAACGGGATTCAGCGCGACCTATGATCCAACCAATTATCCTTATTACTGCGGCCTTTATGCTTTGAATGTCACGAACTCGTCAGCCACCCAGCCTACTTATATGTGGCACTTGACTCCGACTACGGCGCAGGCTCCATTCCTGGGCCAGGCCTGGAGCAAGATGCAAACCGGCCGTGTTAAAATCGCGGGCAATGAAAGATGGGTGGGATTCATCGGCGGCGGTTACGACGGGACATCCTGCAAGTCGGCTGATCTTTCAACAACCACAGCCTGTAATACCGTGGCTACGGGAAGCTCCGGAAAAGCGTTTAATGTGGTTGATCTGAACAATGGCAATATACTCTGGAGTTTTACTTACGGAGCCTCAGCCACATCAACTACGAATCCCAACATGGTGTTCGATTTGGCGGGATCGCCGGTGGCAATTGACGAAGATAGCGACGGATTCATCGATACGGTTTACATAGGCGATCTCGGAGGCAATATCTGGCGTTTCCGGCTCTGCACCATGAATACTTCCTGCGCCAGCGGGGTTTGCACCGCTGATAATACTTCCTGCGGGCAAACAAATTATTCAACGGCCTGCGGCACCTCCAGTTGGAAGGGAAGCCTTTTGTTTCAATCGTCGGATGTTGAAAGGGGTTCCGGCCTGACACCTGCCGCCAATACCCATAAACAAATATTTACGAAACCGGCGTACTCCATAGACAACAACCACAACTGGTGGCTCTATTTCGGTACGGGGGAAGATACCGATCCCACTTCAAAACCGACCGATACGAGTTCTACCAAGAACCGTCTTTATGCCGTTGAGGAAGACAATCTCGCCCTCGACGACGCCAACGGGACAGCCTATCCTACTTACACATCGTCTAATTTGCTCGATATCACGAATGCGACTTATCTTTCTTCTTCAAATCCCACAAAGCATGGATGGTATATCAATCTCTCGACGAATACGCTTACACGCTCCGACGGCTCCACAATTACCAATCCCGTGGGAGAAAAAATGATCTCCGATCCTGATGTAACAGGCGGACTTGTTTATTTTATGACCTATGTCCCTTATCAGGGAACGGTCCTTGCCTGCGGCTACTCGGGAGACGCGTTTCTTTATGAACTCGGCTATCTGTCCGGAGCCGGCGCGGTGGATACAAGCGGCACCCGGACTAAATATGTCGGCCAGGGCATTGGTTCTTCAATCCTGGTGTCTTACCGCCCGGGATTTACGGCGGCGGATATTTATGCCACAGCCAGCGGCGGAGCCGGGACGGGTTCTTTATCCCAGCAACTTGGAACGACACAGAGCAACGCCAGTATGACCAATGTTATCTACTGGAAAGATAAACGTTTGGAACAGCATTAAAAGGAGGAATGAGTCAGAAAACTGCTTGACATAAAGTTAATATCTTTATAAAGAATTTCGCTCTGTTGGCAAAAAGTTCAACAGGGCGATTTTTCTTTTGATTTGTTTTGAAAAAGTTCTGACATGGGGTTTTGGAAAAGAAATCCTGCGTGATATGCTGCTCATGGAGATTTAATTGTTAAAAAAGGTTCAGTTTCGTTGACGGCGCGTGAACTTGTCGATTAATGCTTTGGCATTGCCCCTGTCTATTCCAGCAATTTGCGCATTAAAGACGGCAAAAGACGGCGATATTAAAGAGGCTGTTTACAAAGGACCGGCAAGCGAAATTATATAATCTAACGGTTTAACTTGCAGTGACAAGCAGCAAATGATATTTAAAACTGCTTGTCATTTTTTTATAATGATGGACACAAATATTTGATAAAATGGCGAAACCGTGAAATTCGCCCTTTGAGGACAATTTTCAGATGAAAAACAAAATTGCGCTGATCATAGAAACAGCCATCCATGACTGTACCCAAAAAGGCTTGTTGCCGGCGCTCCATCTGCCTTATATCGAGGTGGAAGCCCCCGCTAATCCTCAGCATGGAGACTATGCCGCCAATGCCGCCCTGATTCTGGCCGCGCAGGCCAAACAAAATCCGCGGAAGATCGCGCAAGCCATTCAGGAAAATCTATCCGATCCCGAAAATATTATTGAAAAGACACAAATAGCCGGGCCGGGCTTTATTAATTTTTTTATTAAAGACAGCGTCTGGCATAATTATCTGAAAAACATAGACGAACAAAAAGATAATTACGGCCGCTCTGATTTCGGCTGCGGCAAAAAAGTTCAGGTGGAATTTGTAAGCGCCAATCCCACGGGGCCGTTGCATATCGGTCACGCGCGCGGCGCTGTCGTCGGCGATGTCATCGCCAACTTACTGACGGCGGACGGTTACCGGATTTCCAGAGAATATTATATCAACGATGCCGGAAATCAGATGAATAATTTAGGCAAATCCGTATGGCTGCGTTACCGGGAGCTCCTGGGCGAAAAAATTGAGTTTCCCGAAACCTGTTACCGCGGCGATTACATCATCGACATTTCCCGCGAAATCATGAACAGGGAAGGGGATAAATATCTTGAATCAAACGAAGAAGAAACGATCAGCACGTTTAACTCGATTGCCGGACAGAAAATTCTGGAAGAAATTAAAGTCGATTTAAAGGATTTTGGCGTAATTTTTGATGAATATTTCAGCGAAAAGGAACTCTATAAAGACGATGGCGTGACCCGTCTTCTGGATCAATTGCAAAAGCAGGGATTTATTTATTCCGATGGTGAAACCCTGTGGTTTAAAACCACTGATTTTGGCGATGAAAAAGACAGGGTGGTCATCCGCAAAAACGGCGAACCGACTTATTTCGCCGCCGATATCGCCTATCATCAGAACAAATTTGCCCGCGGATTTGAGATGATTATCGATATCTGGGGTGCGGATCATCACGGTTATATGCCTCGCATGTGGGCGGGAATACAAGCTCTCGGCCATGATAAAGACGCTTTAAAAATAATTCTGGTGCAGTTGGTTAATTTGCTTCGGGGCGGAGTGCCCGCGGCCATGTCCACGCGCTCGGGTGAATTTGTGACGCTCAGGGAAGTTCTTGATGAGGTGGGCAGGGACGCGGCCCGTTATAATTTTCTGATGCGCCGTTCCGACAGTCATCTAGATTTCGATCTGGAACTTGTTAAAAAACAATCCAGTGAAAATCCGGTTTATTATGTTCAGTACGCCCATGCCCGGATTTGCAGCATATTAAAAATGGCGCAGGAACGCGATATTGCCCTGCCGGTATACGCGGATATTGATCCTTCCTGCCTTTCTTTGCCGGAAGAAAAGAATTTAATTAAATTACTGGTGCGTTATCCGGAAACGATTTCCAGCGCCGCCAGATCTCTGGAGCCGCATCGCGTTACCTTTTATCTGAATGAATTAGCCGGAGTGTTTCACAGCTATTATAATAAAAATAAAGTGATTTCAGAAGATCCGCGGTTAACCGCGGCAAGGTTATTTCTGGCGGGGTCCATCAAAATTGTTTTACAAAATGCTTTGAATATTTTAGGCGTGAGCGCGCCGGAAAAAATGTAAGTAAGATGTAAATAATATGATCCGCCAAATCCGCGTACATGGCCGTTTTTTGTATTAAAATATTTTTAAAGTAAAAAAACAAATGGCTACAGGAAATATTAAGAACTTTGAATTGAAAATAGGGAAGGCCGGATTAATTATCATTGTTGCCGGAATGGCGGCATTTTTATGCGTCGCTTTTTTGTTCGGCGTTGATGTTGGAAAAAATATTGACACATATCCTGATAAAATAGCGGATCTTCCCCAGAGAGCATTAGCATTAGTCTGGCGTCCGGCCAGAATCAGTGTTGGCCAAAGCGCGGCGGATCATAAAAACGTGCCGCGCCAGACGTCCGCGGGAGAAAATATTGATCTGACTTTTTATGACGCGCTGACCACGAAAAAAGGCATCGCGAAGGCGGATTCTGTGCCGGAAAAACCGCCTCCGGCCACGCAGCTAAATAATGAAGAAGAAGCCGCAAAGGGAAATTTTAATATTGAAGCTCAAAAACCGGCGCAAACAGCAAATGAGAAAGTGAAGGCAACACCGGATGCCAAACCAAAAGAAGCTGCCGCGGATGTTGCTTCAAGCCATCATCAATTCGTTATTCAGGCGGCTGCTTTGAAGGAAAAAGCGAAAGCAAATCAAATAAGCAAAAAAATATCCTCATTGGGGTTTAAATCGGAAATTATAAAAACGGACATTAAAGGCAAAGGGATCATGTTTCGCGTAATGGCTTCCGGTTTTGAAAATAAAGTTAAGGCACAGGAGGCCGCGCAAAAAATTTCTTCCAAAACGGGAACGAATTGCATTGTTAAAAGCGTTGATAATGCGGCAAAGAATAATTAAAAAATATAACGGGTAGTTTTATTATGTTCGAAAATCTGTCTGAAAAACTGGAAAATATTTTTAAAAAGTTAAAGGGACGCGGAATATTAAATGAAGAAAATGTAAATGCCTCACTCAAAGAAATCCGTATGGCGCTTTTAGAAGCCGACGTTAATTTTAAAGTCGCCAAAGATTTTATCGAAGACGTCAGGATAAGGGCGATAGGAAAAGAAGTCCTCGAAAGCATTACGCCGGGCCAGCAAATCGTAAAGATCGTCCACGACCGGTTAGTTGATCTTATGGGCGGGGCCAGCGCCAATATCAAATTCGGAGCCCGCGTTCCCGCCGTCATTATGCTGGTCGGTTTGCAGGGATGCGGCAAAACAACAACCGCCGCAAAGCTGGCCCTTTTATTATCCAAAGAACAAAAAAAGATTTGCCTTGTGTCCGCTGATGTTTACCGGCCTGCGGCGATGGAGCAGCTGGCATTGCTGGGAAAACAGATAAAAGCCGGTGTCTTTGAAGCTAATGGCTTAAAAGACCCTGTGGAAATTTGTGTTCAGGCAGTGGAACAGGCAAGAAAAAACGGTTATGACGTGCTTATTATCGATACTGCGGGACGGTTGCATATCGATAACCTCCTGATGGAAGAACTCAAGCATATTAAAGACAAGGTCAATCCGGCGGAAATTATTTATGTCGCTGACGCTATGACGGGACAGGACGCCGTGAATGTCGGCGTCAAATTTAATGAGCTGATCGGCATTGACGGCGTCATTATGACTAAAATGGACGGCGACGCGCGCGGAGGCAACGCGCTGTCTCTCAAGTCGGTTATCGGAAAGCCCATTAAGTTTGTCGGCGTGGGCGAAAAAGTGGATAATCTGGAGGTGTTTCATCCCCAAAGAATGGCGTCGCGTATTTTAGGCATGGGCGATATTCTCACACTGGTGGAAAAAGCGCAGGCTAATATTGATCAAAAAGCGGCCCTGGAGCTTCAAAAAAGCATTCAAAAAAATAATTTTTCTCTCGACGACTTCCGCAATCAACTCAATCAGATCAAAAAAATGGGATCCATGAAAGATATCTTAGGCATGATTCCGGGCATGGGGAAAATGAAGGGGCTCAAGGATATGCAGCCTGATGATAAAGAACTGGTTAAGGTTACCGCTATCATTGATTCCATGACAAAAGAGGAGCGTTATAATCACTTGATCATTGATGGAAGACGGCGTAAAAGAATTGCCTTGGGCAGCGGAACATCTGTTCAGGATGTAAATCTTTTGTTGAAAAATTATATGGAAATCAAGAAATTGATGAAAAGATTTAACAAGAAGGAAGGCATTAAATCATTGATGCGGAATTTCCCCTTTTAAAATAGAAAAAACTGTGATAAAAAAGAACTGTGCAAAATCATTATTTTAAGGAGGTAGTAATAAAAATCGATGGCTGTTAAAATTAGACTGACTCGTATGGGCGCTAAAGGCAAACCTTTTTATCGTATTGTGGCCGCTGATACTGATTTCCCGCGAGATGGAAGATTTCTGGAAATCTTAGGCAATTATGATCCCAAGAAAAATCCCGCGGAAGTTACCGTGAAGGAAAAACGTGTTCGCGACTGGTTGGCCAAAGGCGCCAAAGCAACTCTAACGGTATCTAATTTATTGAAAACAAAAGGTATTGAGGCTAAGATCAAATAAGACGATTGCAAAGCTTTAAGAAAATTACGGCTTTAATTTTAATATGTCCATAAATCTTTTAAACATGTGATCTATTATTGACGAAATGATTTCTTAAACGGTTTAATCAAAATCAGCGGAGGTTATTACTATGAAAGAATTGGTTAAGTTTATCTCTCAGGCTTTAGTAGATTTCCCGGACAAGGTTGAAGTCACTGAAATCATCGGCGAACAAACTTCGGTAATCGAATTGCGTGTGGCAAAAGAAGATTTGGGTAAGGTAATCGGAAAACAGGGTAGAACTGCCAAGGCTATCCGCATGATTTTAAGCGCCGCTTCCGCCAAGGCTCATAAACGGTCAGTTTTAGAAATTATTGAATAGGTAAAAATGGATCTCTTTGAATTTGGGGAGATTGTAAAAACGCGCGGTCTCCATGGTTGTTTAAAAGTATTATGTTATGTGGAGACCATAAAAGATAGTTTTTCAAAACTTAAGTTTGTTTACATTGAAAAATCTTCAGGGCAAAAGGATCCTTTTGCCCTGAAAAATATTGATGCGTCCGGCAACGTTTTGTTTATCGAACTCAAAGAAATACAAAATGTCGAATCGGCAAAGGAATTGGTTGGCTGTAAAGTATTTTTGCCAAAAGATATGATGGAAAAACTGCCGGAAGGTGAATATTACTGGCACGATATCATCGGACTTAATGTTTACAGCGAAGAAGGCGAATATATCGGCATCATAGAATCGGTTTTCCCAACAGGAAGCAATGATGTTTATGTCTGCCGGGGAGAAAAAAGAGAAATACTTCTTCCCGCTATCGCTGAGGTGATTCGGAAGATAGACATCCATCGCCGGGTTATGACCGTAAAATTGCTGGAAGGGTTGTAAAAGTGATTAATTTTGAAATCCTTTCCCTGTTCCCCGAAATGTTTGAGTCTCCTCTTGATTTCAGCCTGTTAAAGAAAGCTCAGGAAAAAGGTCTTTTAAGTATTTGCCTGCACGACATACGCGACTGGGCGGATGATAAGCATAAGATGGCTGATGACGCTCCTTACGGCGGTGGCTGTGGAATGGTCATGAAGGTAGAACCGGTGGAAAAGGCTTTGAAGGCCGTCAGGAAACCTGAAGATGATTCCATCGTCGTCTTAATGACGCCACAGGGAGAAGTCTTAAATCAGAAAATCGCGGCCCAACTGGCCACGAGAAAAAATATCATAATTATCTGCGGCCATTATGAAGGTGTGGATGAAAGGATAAGAGAACATCTGGTTGACAGAGAAATTTCCATCGGAGATTATATTTTAACCGGCGGCGAGCTTGCCGCGCTGGTTTTAGTTGATGCCATCTCCCGGTTTATTCCCGATGTTTTGGGTAACCCGCAATCTACGGGCGATGATTCTTTTTCTGAAAATCTTCTGGAATATCCGCAATATACAAGGCCGGCTCAGTATAGAGGCTGGACGGTGCCGGACGTTTTACTCTCTGGAAACCACGCCCGGATTGAACGGTGGCGTAAAAAAGAATCGCTTAAAAGGACGTACAAACGCAGGCCGGATTTACTGAAATTGCGCGAACTTTCGCCGGAGGATAAAAAAATTCTTGATGAAATTAAGCAAGACGAAATATAAAGTCTTGATTTTGAGAAGTTTATAATGTAGGGAAAGCAAAATTTTTTATTGGAGCCTGTTTTCCCGATTTATTTAAAACAATCATGTGTTAAACGGAAAAGCGTTGATGCTTTACATAGTTCTTTTACATTATCCGGTTTATAATAAAGAAGGCAGGATTGTGACGACATCCATCGTGAATATGGATATTCACGATATTGCCAGGCTGGCAAAAACATACGCGGCAAAGGCATTTTACATCGTCAATCCTATACCGGAACAACAGAATCTGGCCAGGGAAATTACCGGTCACTGGCGGGAAGGCTACGGCGCAAATTACAACAAATTCCGGCAGGCCGCTTTTGAATTGGTCAGAATAAAAGAAAGCCTGCAGTCTGTTTTGGATGATATTGCGGGGGAGACGGGATTGGCGCCAAAAACGGTAGTGACCGGCGCTCAAATTTCTGGCGATCTTTTAGAATTTGCAAAACTCAAGGAGATGCTGAAAGACAACAATTTGCCATATCTTCTTATCTTCGGAACAGGATCGGGAGTGGCCGATGAAGTAATAAGTATGGCGGATTACAAACTTGAGCCGATAAAAGGCCGTGATAATTATAATCACCTTGCCGTACGGTCGGCGGTGGCAATTGTTTTAGATAGAATTATGAGCGTTTAAATGATAATGATATAATGCAATAATGCAGGAGGAAATATAGATGAATGTTATAGAAATGCTGGAAAAAGAATATATGAGAGGCGATATTCCCGGTTTTAAGTCCGGTGATACTGTAAAGGTACATGTGCGCATCATCGAGGGCCAAAAACAGAGAATTCAGGCTTTTGAAGGAATTGTCATTCGTAAAAGACGCGGCAACAGCGGAGCAAATTTTACCGTGAGAAAAATTTCCTACGGTGTGGGTGTGGAAAGAACATTTCCCCTGCATTCGCCGATTATCGATCAGATTGAAGTCGTAAGCCATGGCAAGGTGCGCAGGTCGCGTCTCTATTATTTGAGAAACCTGAGAGGCAAAAAGGCAAGGATTAAGGAAGCGGGAAAATAGTAATAAATATTTTTATTATATTAAAATAAACTTTATTGAATTCATTGCGCCGGCTTGCAGAAAGGGAAGGGAGCAACCCTTTTATTTTTTCAATGAACACTTTTGAAAAAATTGCCTATCGGGAAGGTTACCAGTTTATTGCCGGCGTTGATGAAGTCGGCAGGGGACCGCTGGCAGGTCCTGTTGTGGCCGCGGCCGTCATTTTACCGCCTGATTATGTGAATGGCGATATCAACGATTCCAAACAGCTCACAGCCGCTAAGAGGGAAATACTCTTCGAGATCATCAAAAAAGATGCTGTAGCCGTGGGCATGGGAATTGTTGATACGGAGACAATAGATCATCTGAACATTCTGCAGGCGACTCTTCAGGCCATGCGGGAAGCCGTTCTGGAACTTCCAACATCTCCCGATTTTCTTTTAATAGACGGACTGCACCGCATTCCTGTCATCACTCCGCAAAAACCCGTGGTAAAAGGAGATTGCGCAAGCATTTCCATCGCCGCGGCATCCATCATGGCCAAAGTAACCCGCGACCGGATCATGGAAATCTATCATCGCCAGTTTCCCCAGTACAATTTCCGGCAAAATAAGGGTTATGGAACGAAAGAACACTGCGAAGCCATCAAACAATTCGGTATTTGTAAAATTCATCGCAAAACATTTCATGTAAAAAATTTAAAACAAGCCACTCTTCAATTTGCCGATTAATATGAAAGATATGTCAAATATTAATACGGGTAAACAAGGCGAGAAAATCGCGGCTGCCTTTCTTAAAACAAACGGTTATCGTATCCTTGAAACAAATTTTTGCTGCTTACTGGGGGAAATAGACATTATCGCGCGTGAGAGGGATGAAATTGTTTTTGTGGAAGTCAAGACAAGAAAGTCAGCGGAATTGGGCTATCCGGAACAGGCGGTGGGAATCAATAAGCAAAGAAAAATGTCCCAGCTGGCATTGTGGTACTTACAGAAAAAAAACAAAACAGATGAGCAAGCCCGCTTTGATGTAGTGGCTGTAACAATGACCGGTTCAGGTCATGAGATTAAACTCATTAAAAACGCCTTCGACTTTATTGAGAACCAATTCTGACTCAAAGATAGCGCTTTGACCTGGAGCGCAAACCATTTATGGTGCGCATTATAAATAGAACCTTACATTACCGGGACTTTTCGCAAGGATTGCGGAAATTCCTTTAGGATAGGTGGATAGGTCTTAAAGGTGGCTTAGAGCCGGCTTCCCTATCGGATAAACATTAAAGCCTATGGTAAAACATTTGTGATGATCTAAAATATTGCGGCCGTCGAAAAGAAAGGCCGGTTTGACCATGGATTGATATATTTTTTTGAAATCCAGCCTCCGGTATAAATCCCAATCGGTAAGGATGAGCAGAGCGTGGCAACCGGCTGCGGCCCGGTAAGGATCCTCGAGATATTTTATATTTTCTTTGATATCCTCAAGATCAATAGCGGCGTTTTTCAACGCCCGCGGATCGGAAATAACGATTTGGGCCTGTTCCGCGAGCAGTTTGCGGACAATATTGATAGCCGGACTTTCACGTGTATCGCCTGTATCCGCTTTAAACGCGAAGCCTAAAACACAGATTTTTTTCCCGGCCAGCGTGTTAAACATGGCTTTGAGAATGTTGGCGATGAAGCGCTCCTGCTGATATTCATTTATTTTTACGACGCTTTCCCAATAGGCGGCAACCTCCGGCAGGCCGTAATAATTGCAAAGATAAACAAGATTTAAAATATCCTTTTTAAAGCAGGACCCTCCAAATCCGATACCGGCATTAAGAAACTTATCGCCGATTCGACGGTCCATACCCACGGCTCTGGATACTTCTGAAATATCGGCGTCGGTTTTTTCGCATAATGCGGAAACCGAATTAATCGATGATACCCGCTGAGCCAGAAAAGCATTGGCCACTAACTTGGATAATTCACTGCTCCAGATATTGGAGGTGATTATTTTCTTCAACGGAATCCACCGCGCGTAGATTTCTATTAATTCCGCGCGGGCTTTGAGTCCGCTTTTGGTTTCATGGGAGCCGATCAAAACGCGGTCGGGGCTTTCCAGATCGCTCATCGCCGTGCCTTCCGCCATGAATTCCGGGTTGGAAAGAACTTCAAATTTAATTCTGCCTTTTCCTGAAGATAGAATTTTTTCCATAGCCAGAGCGGTTTTCACGGGCAGCGTGCTTTTTTCGATGACTATTTTTGAGGACCGGGAATACTTTAGAATCTGCCGCGCCGTTTTTTCCCAGTACTGTAAATCAGCGGCCATATCGGCGCCGGCGCCATAAGTCTTCGTTGGCGTATTAACGCTGACAAAAATTATATCATTGTCTTTGATCTGGTTTTCGATGTCTTTTGTAAAGAATAAATTTTTACCGCGGGTTTTTTTTACGATGTTATCCAGTCCCGGCTCGTAAACGGGAAGTTCCGCGGAATTCCAGGCGTCAATGCGATCGGGATTGGTATCCACCACCGTAATTCGATAATCGGGACATTTATAAGCAATCATCGCCATAGAAGGGCCGCCGACGTAACCGGCCCCAATGCAAAGAATTTTTTTTCTATATTTCATTTGGCTTTGTATCTCCTTTGGGCTCTTTAGAATGTTTTCAAAACATCGCGGAAATATTTAATGGTACGTATCAGGCCTTCTTGCAGTTCTGTTTTAGGATTCCAGCCGATTTTCTCTTTGGCAAGAGTTATATCCGGCTTGCGCTGAGCAGGGTCGTCCGCGGGCAGGGGTTGAAAATCAATTCCGGATTTACTTTCTGTTAATTTAATAATGAGCTGCGCCAGTTGCAGTATCGTAAATTCTCCGGGATTGCCGATATTAACCGGACCGTAAAATTCATCGGGAGAATTCATCATCAGGATTAATCCTTCCACCAAATCATCTACGTAACAAAAAGATCTGCTGTGGGAGCCGTCTCCATAAATCGTAATATTTTTGTCCTGCAGGGCCTGAACAATAAAATTGCTTACCACGCGGCCGTCATGAATTGCCATGCGCGGACCGTAGGTATTAAAAATTCTGACTATTTTTGTATTGACGGAATTTTGCCGCCGGTAGTCCATCATCAGGCACTCGGCAGCCCGTTTCCCTTCGTCGTAACAGCTGCGAATGCCTATGGGATTAACCTTCCCCCAGTAGGACTCATGTTGCGGATGGACTTCAGGATCGCCGTAGATTTCCGATGTGGAAGCCTGGAGCACTTTGGCCTTTGTCCTTTTCGCGATACCCAGAACGTTGATCACGCCCATGACATTTGTTTTGATGGTTTTAATCGGGTTGAACTGATAATGCACCGGAGAGGCCGGACAGGCCAGATTGTATATTTCATTTACTTCGAGGTAGATGGGATTAATAATGTCGTGACGAATTAATTCAAAATTCGGCAAACCGGTAAGATGGGCAATATTCTTTTTATCACCGGTAAAAAAATTATCCAGGCAAATGATTTCGTTACCTTCTTGCAGTAAACGTTGGCAGAGATGGGACCCTAAAAATCCCGCGCCTCCGGTAATTAATATACGTTTCATCATCTGAGTTTGTCGTTCATAGTGGTATTATTAAAATTTTTGCTATTTAACCTGAAATACCATGAAGATGTCAACCATAAAAATTTATTCGCGTCACAGGTTCCAAATTTGCGCAAAAATAAAATTTCGCATAAACACAAGTTAATATATTTCTTGAACTGTTCTATCCACTATGATAGCTAAATAAAATCAAATCATGTTAAATTTAGTTTGTCTTATTAAGCTGATTTCAGGGAGATAAAAATGGATTCGGATTCCACAAAAACCGAAAATGTAAATATTCATAGTCTGACGGATGAGTACGTAGAACAAAATAACGGAAATCATCAGGAAGTTATTGTGGTTGACGGCCGTGGTTACGAAAATAATGCTGATCATAAAAAGGAAATATTCACGCTTGTCGATGTGATCGAAAATACTAACGCTGCCGATAATGTGTACGAAGAAATTATGAAACGGGCGTCCCAAATCGTTGAAAGTATTGCCCGCGAAATCGTTCCGCAAGTCGCTGAAAGAGTCATTAAGGAAGAAATCGAAAAACTAAAGAAAAAGAGCTCCTCTGAATAAACGATGACAAATCAGTATATGCGCAGATATATCTCTTTATCATTTTTTATTTTAATATTTTTATCATTTTCTGTTTACGCGGAAAATGACTCTGTCATTTAAAATACGAATACCGGTCGAGGGCAAGCTGTCGTAAAGAGAAACGATGTTCCCCAAGCTCGCCGGGAAGCTGATAAAAATAGCATGGAAATCAATTGCAGGCAAAAAGAGGAGAAGTCATGAAGTTTTACAGATTAAATCTTTTATGGATATTCATGTTTTTTATGATTTGCGGATGCTTTGGCCACTCTCCGCAGATAGGGGGCGATGATCATGACAAAATTAACGCGAAAATCATTGCGGTGATGCCTGTTGAAAATAAAAACCCCGATGGCAATACATCCCGGTTATTTCGCAAAAGGCTGTTGGATGAACTTTTTTTTAAAGGCTATCCCAAGTTATCTTTGGAAACGATCGATAAAAAAATGGATTCTTTAAAAATCGATGGCGATAATAAAAACGCGACTGCCACAGCTCCTCAGAAATTAAATGACCTGGAAGGCGCGGATGCCGCGCTATACTGCACCTTGACGGAAGATAGCAAGTCGAAAATATTATATACTCCCATCACCATATCCGCCCGCTGCGAGTTACGCAGCGCTCAAACCGGAGAAGTTCTATGGCATGCCCAATCCGAATCCACTGAAAGGAATTTTGATTTTACCAAGGGATTGGAAAAAGCATCACATGATAATTTAGAAATCGTGATCGATGAGGTTGTCAGTAATATATTAAAAACTCTGCCGGATGGCCCCAATCTGCGAGGTTAGATATTATTTTTTAGTAGATTGGGCGATGAACACTCAAGATACTAAATCAAAAAGAAAAAAATATGAACTTACCGAATTTTTTATCTTTGTTAAGAATTATTCTTGTTCCTGTCTTTGTAATATTTATAATTCAGGATGAATACGTCAAAGCTTTGATTGCCTTTACGGCTGCCGGAGTAACCGATGCCCTGGACGGCACACTTGCCCGCCTGCTCAATGAACAAACCAAATTGGGGGCTTTTCTTGATCCTCTGGCCGATAAAATACTTTTATCCACAAGTTTTATTTCATTGTCAATTTTCGGCTTAATTCCCGGCTGGCTTACAGTTATAGTTATCAGCAGAGACTGTATAATCCTTCTTGGAATCGTTATATTATCAATGATGTCAATTACTTATGAAATTCATCCTGTGTTTGTCAGTAAAATCACAACAGCCCTGCAAATCGGAACTGTCTTTTTTACCCTGTTTTTAAAAAACTTCAATTATAGTATAATAAGTCACGATCTGGTTATTATTCTTTCCTGGTTAACAGCGTCATTTACCATTATTTCCGGATTATGGTATATTTTGAAAGGAATAAATTTTATCAATCGAACCGTCTAAAAATAGGCTAATAAATAAGATATTTAGCTTGACACCGCAGTATTTTACTGCTAGTTACGCAACGTTAAAAATCTTGGTTATTTGTAGGCAAGTAGCTCAGGGGGAGAGCGCCATCCTGACGCGGTGGATGTCCAGGGTTCAAATCCCTGCTTGCCTACCATTTTTATAATATACAAAAGCGTGTCTTAAGTTAAAAGAATTTAAGGGCATCAGCAAAACAGTGATGCCCTTTATAAATGAATTAAAGCATTTTTTATTAGAGTAGAGTTATGGATATTAAAATTACTTTTCCCGACCATAAAGAGATTTCTTTTAATGCCGGGGTTACCGCCGCCTTGGCGCTCAATACCTGGAAAAAAGAAACTCTGGCTTATACCATGGCCGTTAAAATTAATAACGTGCCTGTGGATTTAAGCTATCCGGTCATGAAAGATTCAAAGCTTGATTTAATAGAAATATCTTCCCGTGAAGGCTTGTCTATCCTGCGTCACAGTATATCTCACGTAATGGCTCAGGCTGTTCAGGAGGCTTTCCCCGGCGCCAAAGTAAGCATCGGTCCTTCTATTGACGATGGGTTTTACTATGACTTTGAATATAAAGAGCCTTTTACTCTCGACGATTTTACTAAAATTGAAAACGGCATGAAGAAGATCGTCGCCGCTGATTATCCTTTTATCCGCGAAGAACTTTCCCGCGCGGATGCGGTAAAATTATTTGAAGAAAGAGGGGAAAATTATAAAGTTGAATTAATCAATGATCTGCCCGCCGATGTTAAAGAAGTCAGTATTTACAGGCAGGGCGATTATGTTGATTTATGCCGCGGGCCCCATATCCCTTCAACAGGTGTCATTAAAGCCTTTAAACTTTTGAGTGTCGCGGGCGCCTATTGGCGCGGCGACGAAAACAACAAAATGTTGCAGCGTATTTACGGCACCGGTTTTGCCAATGAAAACGAACTCGCCGATTATTTGAATTTGCTGGAAGAGGCCAAGAAAAGGGATCATCGCCGTCTGGGCAGGGAACTCGATCTTTTTCAGGTCAACGAAGAGGCCGGCCCCGGTCTGATTATCTTTCATCCCAAAGGAATGATGCTGCGTTACCTGATTGAAGAATGGGAAAAGAAGGAACACTTAAAGCGCGGTTATGATATGGTGATGGGACCCCAGATTCTCAAAGTCGATCTGTGGAAGAAATCCGGTCATTTTGATCATTATCGCGAAAACATGTATTTTACCGAAGTGGATGAACAGGTTTACGGCATCAAGCCGATGAATTGTCTTTCACATATGCTGATTTATAAATCGAAAATAAGAAGTTATCGCGATCTGCCTCTGCGCTATTTTGAATTGGGCACGGTTCATCGTCACGAAAAAACAGGCGTTTTGCATGGTTTATTGAGAGCAAGGCAATTTACGCAGGATGACGCGCATATCCTTTGCACGCCACAGCAGTTGAATTCAGAAATCCGGGCTATCGCGGATTTTGTCAATTACGCCATGGGAATTTTCGGCTTTGAATATGAGGTGGAGTTAAGCACGAGACCGGAAAATTCCATTGGTTCGGATGACGACTGGAATCTGGCGACCGAAGCTCTGGAAGGCGCTCTGAAGGATAATAAAATAAGCTATGAAATAAATGCCGGTGACGGAGCTTTCTACGGGCCGAAGATTGATTTTAAATTAAAAGACGCTTTGAAGAGAAAATGGCAGTGCGCGACCATCCAGTGTGATTTTACATTGCCGGAGCGGTTTGATTTAAGCTATATCGGCGCTGATGGGGAAAAACACCGGCCCGTCATGCTGCACAGGGTTATCCTGGGCGCGGTTGAACGCTTCATGGGTGTCCTGATTGAACATTACGCGGGAGCGTTTCCCCTGTGGTTATCCCCCGTGCAATGCGTTTTGTTAACCGTCACGGATAAGCATATACCCTATGCCGAAGAGGTCCATAACAAGTTGATTGAATCCGGCATTCGTTCAGAGAGATATTTCGAAAATGAAAAATTAGGGTATAAGATTCGTCAGGCACAAATGCAGAAAATCCCGTATATGCTGGTGATTGGAGATAAAGAAGTGGAAGCGCGCTCGGTTGCCCCGCGTACGCGCGAAGGTCAGAATATGGGATCGATTCCCGTTGATGAATTTATTGTTTTACTGCAGGATCTCTGCGCAAGAAAACAATAGGATCTGTAATTTAACATATTATTTTCAGGAGGTGACATATAGTAAAGGATCTGAGAATTAATAAAGAAATAAAGTCTGCTTCCGTCCGGGTCATTACCGACGATGGGAAGCAACTTGGTGTAATTACATTACAGGAGGCTCTGGCCAGGGCAGAAGAGGCCGGACTCGATCTGGTAGAAGTATCTTCATCCACCGACACGCCTGTCTGTAAAATAATGGATTATGGCAAATACCGTTACAAACAGAATAAAAAACTGCATGACGCTAAAAAAAGCCAAACTGTCATTCAGGTTAAAGAAATTAAATTAAAGCCGAAAACTGAAGACCATGATGTGCAGGTTAAGATAAAACACATTAAAAAGTTTTTGAGCAATCACGATAAAGTAAAAGTGTCCATGATGTTTAGGGGACGGGAAATTGCTTTCACCGATATCGGCAGGAAGCTGATGGAGGCTATAAAAGCCGAACTGGCCAATGAATGCGTCATTGATCAGGAGCCCCGGCTCGAAGGACGGAATATGGTGATGATTTTTTCACCAAAAAAACAATAAGCACAGAAATAAGCATGGAGAGGTGACCGAATGCCAAAATTAAAAACTCATAGAGGAGCGGCAAAACGCTTTTCACTGACAGCCAAGGGTAAAGTAAAGCGAAGTAAGGCTTTTGCCAGTCATATCCTTACTAAAAAAACAACGAAGCGGAAAAGAACTTTAAGAAAATCGACACTGGTTGATTCGGCAAACTATAGGGAAATCAAGAGACTGATTCCTTATCTATAAGAAACGGGAACCGTTATTTACCTGTTATAATTTAGGAGAAGAAAGAAAATGTCCAGGATAAAAAGGAGCGTTAACGCTCGCAAAAAAAGAAGAAAGATATTGAAAATGGCCAAAGGTTTCTTTGGCGCCCGCAGCCGCCTGCTCAGGACAGCTACCGAGGCGGTAAATAAGGCAATGAAATACGCTTTTCGCGACCGTCGCGCGAGAAAAAGAGAATTTCGCCAATTATGGATCGCGCGTATTAGCGCCGCTGCCAGCATCAACAACATATCTTACAGCCGGTTAATAGACGGTTTGAAGAAAGCGGGTATCGAACTCGATCGTAAAATACTAGCTGAAATCGCTGTCAATGATCCTCAGGGTTTCGCCCAGGTTGTTGCAACGGCTAAAGGCAAGCAAGCGGCATGATTAGTGAGCTTCAACAGCTTGAAAAAGACGCCCTTGCCGAATTGGAAACGGCAACCACCGAAGACCAATTTTCCGAGATAAGGATAAAATATCTCGGCCGGAAGGGGCTTTTAACCGGTCTTTTGAGAAATATTGCTAAAGTGTCCGAGGCCGAAAAGCCTTTATTCGGAAAACTTTGCAACGAGCTGAAGAATCTGCTTAACGGCAAAATTGATGAGGCGCTTAATCGGCAGGCCGCCAAAAACAAAGAAGACGTCCTGTTGAAAGAAAAGATAGATGTCACCCTGCCGGGTGTCGCCGTTAAATGCGGCCGGATTCATCCCGTCATTCAGGTGCGCAGGGAAATTTGTTCTATCTTTGCTTCCTTTGGTTTTTCCGTGGTGGAAGGGCCGGAAATAGAACTCGATTATTACAACTTTGAGGCTCTCAATATTCCCAAGGATCATCCTGCAAGAGATATGCAGGATACTTTTTACATCGAAGACAATGTTGTTTTACGCACCCATACCTCACCGGTGCAGGTGAGGGTTATGGAAAAAATAAGTCCGCCGCTGCGGATTTTATCGCCCGGAAAAGTGTACCGGCGCGATTCCGACGTGTCGCACACTCCGATGTTTCATCAAATTGAAGGACTGCTGGTGGATAGAGGCGTCAGCTTCGGCGACCTTAAAGGAATTTTAACCGCTTTTCTTAAAAAGATATTCGGAGGCGGAACGACATTGCGTTTTCGTCCCAGTTTTTTTCCCTTTACGGAACCATCCGCTGAAGTTGATATCCGCTGCGTCATGTGCGGCGGGCGCGGATGCCGTGTCTGCGGACAGAGCGGCTGGCTGGAAATACTGGGTTCGGGCATGGTTGATCCCGCCGTATTCAAAAATGTGAATTATGATTTTGAAGAATTCTCCGGTTTCGCTTTTGGTCTGGGTTTGGAACGAATTGCCATGTTGAAATACGGCATTTCCGACATCCGGTTATTTTTTGAAAACGACAGCAGATTTCTCAAACAATTTTAGGAGATTTTTTTCTTTATGCTGGTTAGTCTTAAATGGCTTAAAGATTATGTTGATATAGAATTAACCGCGGATGAGCTCGCGCACCGTCTGACGATGGCGGGCCTGGAGGTGGACGAGATAAAAACTATCCGTCCGCAGTTTGCTGGTGTTGTTGTCGCTAAAATTTTATCCGTGAAACCCCATCCTTCCGCCGATCGTCTGTCTTTATGTGATGTCAGCGACGGAACTCAAACCTATTCCATTGTTTGCGGCGCGAAAAATATTGCCTCCGGGAACATTGTACCTCTGGCAAAAGTCGGCGCTTTAATCCCGGGCGGATACACCATCAAATCATCTGTTTTACGCGGTGAAAAATCAGACGGAATGTTATGTTCCGAAGCCGAACTGGAAATCGGCGACGATGAATCGGGAATCATGCATCTGCCCGCGGATTTACCGCTTGGCTCGCCGCTGGAAACAGCCTTAAATATTGAAGATACCGTTCTTGACGTAAACGTCACACCTAATCGTTCCGATTGTCTCAGCATGATAGGAATAGCGCGGGAAGTGGCCGCCATCACCGGATTGAAAATGAAACGGCCGGCCGTCAGGATAAAAGAATCCGGTGAAGATATTCATTCCCTGACATCCGTTAAAATAATTGATTCCGATCTTTGTCCCCGTTACACGGCCAGAATCATCAAAAATGTGAAAATCGGACCATCTCCCGTCTGGATAAAAGCAAGGCTGGAAGCAGCCGGATTGCGAGCCATCAATAATATTGTTGATGTCACGAATTTCGTCATGCTGGAGATGGGACAGCCTCTGCACGCTTTTGATTTCAGATTCCTCGAAGAAGGAAGAATTGTTGTCCGGAAATCCAGGGAAAATGAAGAATTTATTTCTCTCGATGAAAAAAAACATATCCTTCCCGCGGACACGTTATTGATATGCGACGGCGTTAAACCCGTGGCCATCGGCGGCATCATGGGCGGCCTGAACTCCGAGGTTAAAGAAGATACGCAGGTTGTTCTTCTGGAAAGCGCTTATTTTAATCCTTCCTCCATCCGCCGCTCCGCGAGAAGATTAGCCATGCCGACCGATGCGGCTTTTCGTTTTGAAAGAGGCATTGATCCCGAAGGGGTTGTCAACGCCCTGAATCGCGCCGCTCAACTGATTGCCGAACTTTCCGGCGGTTATGTTTGTAAAAACCATATTGATGAATATCCCCGTAAAGTTTCCTCCGCGCAAAATATTCCTCTTCGTCTGGACCGGATCCGCCAGGTCATAGGCATAGAAATCAAAGCAAAGGATGTAACCGGAATTCTGCGCGGTATCGGCATGGTTGTAAAACAGGAGGGCAGGGGAAGGTATCTTGTTACACCGCCCACATGCCGGGTTGATATCACGCGTGAAATCGATCTGATTGAAGAAGTGATCAGGCTTTATGGTTATGATCGCGTGCCTGTTACGTTGCCTGCGGTTAATGTGACGGAAATGGACGTCATCCCCCGTCTGGATTTGGAAGAAAGAATACGGCAATTGCTGATAGGCAGCGGATATACCGAGATTGTCAATTACAGTTTTGGAAACCCTCTCGTGGCAGACATCCTGTGTCTTTCGGAAAATGATGAACGACGCAATCCTGTGCGGATAAAGAATCCGCTTGGCGAAGATCTATCCGCCATGCGCGCGACTTTAATTCATGGTCTGCTCGAAACGGCAAAAAGAAACGCGAATAACGGTTCTTTTGATTTAAAGATATTTGAGATCGGACGGATTTTTCTTAACCGCAAAAAAGTGGAACCGCTGCCTGAAGAAAAAAATATGGTCGCGGGATTATTAACAGGAAAAATAACCGATGATTTCTGGAACTCCGGAAAAACCGTTGACTTTTATGCCCTGAAAGGTTCTCTGGAAAATATTTTTGTTGATTTAAAAATAAATAATTGCAGGTATATCTCGACAGACGTTGAATCGTTCCTGCATCCGGGTAAGTCATGCCGGATACTTTTAGATGATCGACAAATCGGTTTTTTGGGAGAGGTTCATCCTGATGTCCTGGAAAAGATTACTTTAAAGAACGCCGCTTATGTATTTGAAATTAATCTGGATATTCTTGTCGCCGCCTGTGCGGGCAAAAAAATATATTATCAGGAGATATCAAAATTTCCGGCGGTAACGCGTGATGCCGCTTTTGTTATTCCACATACGATGGAAGCCGATAAAATGCTGAATATTGTTTGGGAACAAAAAGAAGATTTGCTTGAAAATGTAAGTATTTTTGATGTATACAGTGGTAAAGAATTTTCAGAAGGAACAAAAAGCCTGGGGTTGCGTTTTTCTTATCGCGCTCCGGATAAAACATTGACTGATTTAGAAGCAAATACTGTCCATGATAGAATTGTACAGAAGACCGTTGCTTTGACGGGCGCAAAAATAAGATCATAACAGATAGACAAAGTTAAAATGGAGGTAGGAACATGACGAAGATTGATATTATTCAAAATGTTTGCGAAAAACTCGGTTTTTCCAAGAAGGATTCGGCGGATATCGTAGAATCTCTGTTTGACATTATCAAGGATAATCTGGCAAAAGGCGAAAGGGTGAAGATTTCGGGATTCGGCAATTTCATGGTAAAGGAAAAAAGAGCGCGCCGCGGCCGCAATCCACAGACCGGGCAGGAAATATCCATTACCGCGCGGAGAGTATTGACTTTCAAATCCTCCCAGGTATTGCGTAAAGCTCTAAACTAATAGTATAACGTCTATCTGCGCATATTTCTTAAAATATTTAATAAACAGATTTCCTGTTTATTTTTATAACATAATATTTGCGGCGTTAATTATTATTTTCAGGTTATACTTACAAATTTAGCCGTAAGGGTTGAACAACTGTATGGAAACCATAATTCCCGAAAAGGCATACTTTCGCATTGGAGAAGTCAGTAAAATACTCCAGGTCGAACCTTACGTAATCAGGTATTGGGAAACCGAATTTAAAACGGTGAGTCCGGTGCGGACAAAAACCGCGCAGCGCTTATACAGAAGAAAAGATGTGCAGGAACTACTGACCATCAAAAATTTGCTCTACGCGCAGCGTTTCACGATTGACGGCGCGAAAAAACAGCTACATAAAACGCGGAATAACGGCGAATCCAGAGACAACGATTACGATAAGCAAAAGTGGCTAATCCGTATCAAAGAAGAATTACAGCAAATAAGAGAAATTATCAGCTGAAAAAGCCAGCGATTAAATCGCTGGCTTTTTTCTGTTTTACCTTTTTTATCCGGGAAATATTGTATCTCGCCGTTTAAGCTTTTTTGCTTGCTCTCTTGGAAGCTTTTAGCGGATTTATTTTTTGTGTTTCTTTTATTTCCAGTTTAATATGCGTCGCGGTCGGGCATTTACCGCTGAGCCATTTACCGGCCGGATCAGGGTAAACCTTGCAGTATTTAGCTGCTTCATAATCTATTATTTTTCCGCAGCCGTCACATTTGTCAATTATTTGCTTGCAACTGCCGCCAAAGAAACCGCATCCTTTTTTGCTCATGAAAGCGCAGTCGAATCCCGCTTTAACTGTCAGACAATTCATTTAAACAACCCCCTAATATAATAACTATTTTACTTTCACAACGTTGCGGGATATATAACCATGAGAAAAAAACCCGCAAACGCCCTGAACATAAAACAGGTGTACTTAACAGCAAAAACAATGCCTGTCAAGAAAAATTGAATCTCAACAATCAAAACAATTTGGCCTGATTTTTCACAGAAATAACTTGAACGCAAAGCATTTTGTTGCTAACGTACCCGAATAATTTGATGGGATCACCAATGCGTGCAGTTATCCAGAGAGTCGACCGTGCCAGCGTCAACATTAATCATCAGGAATTATCCTCGATAAACGAAGGAATTCTTGTATTATTGGGGGTGGAAAAACAAGACACCGAAGCGGATGCTGATTATATCCTGGAAAAGACGATCAACCTGCGTATTTTTGAAGATGAGCAGGAAAAAATGAACCGGTCTTTGCTGGATATTGACGGAGCCATGATGGTTGTTTCTCAATTCACATTATTAGCCGACTGCGTAAAGGGAAGACGACCATCATTTGCCGGGGCTGAAGAACCGGTCAGGGCGAATGAATTATACGAATACTTTATTAAGAGGGCCGGCCAGAAAGTGAACCGTCTGGCCACGGGGAAATTTCAGGAAATGATGAAAATCGAACTTGTCAATAACGGCCCGGTAACGATATTGCTGGACAGCAGGAAAAGTTTTTAAAATAAATGCAAAATTATGAAATTAAAATAGACAAAGACGGCATCTGGTACTATAACGGCGCTCATATGTTCCGCAAAGAAATATTGAGCGTTTTTTTTCAATGCCTCAGGATGGATGAATGCGGCAGATATTTAATTGAACTGGGCGATGAGAGCTGTTATCTTGATGTTGAAGATACCCCTTTTGTTATTGCCGCCGTTTATAAAACAAATTCGCCCTGCGATGGCCGGGAACAGATTGAAATTCTTTTAAACGATGATTGCTGCGAGCGGCTGGATGCAAACTCTTTATATACGGGCGCGGATAATGTTCTGTATTGCCGTGTTAAAGAAGGAAGATTTGCTGCCCGGTTTTCACGCAATAGTTATTACCAGCTTGCTGAATTTATCGAACAGACGGAAAATAGCGCCAGTTTCTTTATTCATTTAAATGGCGAAAAATATATTATCAAGAGTAATCAGGATTTATAATTACAACGGAGGAGAAAATGCTAGATGACATCATAAAAGAATCTTTAACTTTTGATGACCTTCTTTTAGTGCCCGCGGCTTCCAATATACTGCCCCGGGACGTGAACACAGTCACGTTATTAACAAAGAATATCTCCTTGAATATTCCCATTGTTTCCGCCGCCATGGACACAGTCACGGAATCCCGCACCGCGATATGCATGGCTCAGGAAGGCGGCATCGGCATCATTCACCGCAACATGAGCATAGAACAGCAGGCCATTGAAGTGGACAAAGTGAAGAAATCGGAAAGCGGCATGATTGTTGATCCGATCACCATTGAACCTGACCGCAGGGTCAGCGACGCTTTGAAACTGATGAATCAATATTCCATTTCCGGCGTGCCGGTTGTCAAGAAAGGAAAACTTGTCGGCATTCTCACCAATCGCGATCTGCGGTTTGAAGAAAACATGGATCAACTCGTTTCCAATGTCATGACGAAAAAAGATCTTGTTACCGTATCCGCGAATATTTCTCTGGAAGAATCCAAAAAACTTCTTCACAAACATAGGATTGAAAAATTGCTTGTTGTTGATGATGAGTACAGATTAAAAGGCCTGATTACCATTAAAGATATTGAAAAAATACGCCGGTATCCGAACGCCTGCAAGGATTCTATGGGAAGGCTAAGGGTCGGGGCGGCCGTGGGCATTATCGACAGGGAGGCAAGAGTTGACGCATTGCTCGCGGCTGGTGTTGATGTCATTTCCATTGATACATCTCATGGCCATTCCACGGGCGTCCTCAAAGCCATTAAAGCCACAAAATCAAATTTCCCCAAATGCGAGCTGATCGCCGGAAACGTGGCGACATCCGAAGGCGCCAAGGCTCTCATCGATGCCGGCGTTGATGCCGTCAAAGTCGGCGTCGGTCCGGGTTCCATTTGTACTACACGCGTCATTGCCGGAGTCGGCGTGGCTCAAATGTCGGCCATCAGAGACGCGTATAAAATCGCTTCCAAAAAAGGCATACCCGTAATGGCTGACGGCGGCATAAAATATTCGGGAGATATTGTTAAGGCGATCGGCGCGGGCGCCAATAGTATTATGATCGGTGGTTTGTTCGCGGGCACCGAAGAAAGCCCCGGCGAAACTATTTTATTCCAGGGGCGAAGCTACAAGGTTTATCGCGGCATGGGCTCGCTCGAAGCCATGAAAATGGGCAGCCGCGACCGTTACTATCAGGATGATATAGAAGGAGCGGCCAAAACCGTGCCGGAAGGCATTGAGGGCCGTGTTCCTTTCCGCGGTTCTCTTTCCGCGAGCATCACCCAGTTAATCGGCGGTCTGAAAGCCGGCATGGGCTATGTCGGCGCGAAAAACATTCAGGAACTGATGCAGAAATCGCGCTTTGTCCGAATCACTCAGGCAGGTTTAAGAGAGAGCCATGTTCATGATGTAATTATTACCAAAGAAGCGCCCAACTACTGGCTCGATTAAATATTTTTCACCTTCGATTTTAAATTTATTTTTATGTCTTCCAATGAAGTGTAACTATGAAGCACTCTGACTTTGTCCATCTTCACGTTCATACCCAATACAGCCTTCTGGACGGGATGATTCGCCTTGAAGACCTTTTCAAAAAAGCCCGCGAATATAAGATGCCGGCAGTCGCCATTACCGATCACGGGAACATGTTTGGAGCCATTGATTTTTATCAGCAGGCTTATAAAAACGGGATCAAACCCATCATTGGATGCGAATTATATGTGGCTCCCCATAAACTCACGGATCGGGTTGCCGGTGAATCGTACAGACACTTAATTGTTTGGGTCAAAAACGTTCAGGGTTACAAAAATCTGATGAAGCTTACGACCACGAGCTATTTAAAAGGATTTTATTATAAGCCCCGCGTGGATAAAGAGCTGCTCAAAGAGTGTCATGAGGGACTTATTGCTTCAAGCGCCTGTCTGCATGGCGAAATTGCCGGTTGGATTATGCAGGGCAACATGGAAGAAGCAAAAAAAGCCGCCATGAATTACCGGGATATGTTCGGCGAAGAACATTTTTATCTGGAGATCATGGAAAACGGCATCCCCGAACAAAAAATCGCCAATGCCGGATTAGTCGAAATCGGCAAAGAGTTATCCATCCCCCTGGTGGCGACCAACGACTGCCATTATCTGGAACGCGATCACTCCGAGGCGCATGATGTGTTATTGTGCATCCAGACCGGCAAAACGATCAAAGACGCGGACAGAATGCGTTTGAGCACGGACCAGTTTTATTTCCGGTCGCCGGAGGAAATGCACCAGCTTTTTTCCTTAACGCCGGAAGCCCTGTCCAACACGGTGAGCATTGCTGAAAAATGTAATTTTTCTCTGGAGACGGGAAAATTTTTCCTGCCGGATTTCGAAGTTAAAAATCCCGAAGAATCCTTAAACGTTTATCTGGAGAGAAAAGCCAAGGAAGGGCTGGAAAAAATCTTTCCCGTGATCTTAAAAGATCAGCAGGGAAATGAAGCCGAGATCAGGGAAAAGTACGAACAGCGCCTGACTGAAGAGTTGGAAATCATCAAAAAGATGGGATTCGCGGGTTATTTTCTGATTGTTTCCGATTTCGTAAAGCACGCAAAACATAATGATATTCCTGTGGGACCGGGACGCGGTTCCGCGCCCGGAAGTCTTGTGGCCTACGCGATAAGAATCACCAATATTGATCCCATCCGTTATAATTTATTCTTCGAACGGTTTTTAAATCCCAGCCGTATCACCATGCCGGATATTGACATCGATTTTTGTCCGGAGGGCAGGGAAGACGTTATTAAATACGTCACGGAGAAATACGGACAGGACAAAGTATCTCAGATTATCACGTTCGGAAAAATGCAGGCAAAGGGCGTTATTCGCGACGTCGGGCGCGCTTTGGATATCCCTTACGGCGATGTGGATAAAATCGCGAAACTGGTTCCGAACACGCTTAACATTACCCTAAATGAAGCCATCAAGGCAGAACCCCGGCTGGCTCAGGAAGAAAAAAATAATCCGCTTGTAGCCAAACTTCTGTCTTTATCCCGAACATTAGAGGGAATTAACCGTCACGCCTCAACGCATGCCGCGGGAGTCGTCATATCCGACGTGCCTCTGGTGGAGCGGGTTCCCCTTTGTCTTCCCAAAGACGATGTTGTTTCCCAGTATTCCATGAATGACATCCAGACGGTCGGATTAACTAAATTTGACTTCCTCGGTCTTAAAACATTAACGGTCATAAAAAATGCTCTGAAATTTATCAAGGAATCAAAAGGCATTGAAATCGACATCGATAATCTGCCTCTCGATGACAAAAAAACATACGATCTTCTGGGGCGGGGCGAAACAGACGGGGTTTTTCAACTGGAAAGTTCCGGCATGAGAGATCTTTCGATTAATCTCAAGCCGGATCATCTCGAAGATATCATTGCCTTGATCGCCCTTTACCGGCCCGGTCCCATGAAAATGCTTCCGGAATTTACCGCGCGCAAGCAGGGAAAGACAAAAATAACCTACGAATTGCCCCAACTGGAGGCGATCCTGAAAGAAACGTACGGCATTATTCTTTATCAGGAACAGGTTATGCAGATTGCAAGTATTATCGGCGGCTACTCTATGTCCGAAGCCGATACCCTGCGCAAGGTGATGAGTAAAAAGAAAGCCGCGGAAATGGAGAAGGAAAAACCGAAATTCCTCGAAGGCTCACAGAAACACAAAATTAATGAAAACAAGGCTAAAGTGATCTGGGAGCAGATGGAGACCTTTGCCGAATATGGTTTTAATAAGTCCCACAGCACGGCCTACGCCGTTATTGCCTACCAGACAGCCTATCTCAAAGCGCATTATCCGGCGGAATTTATGGCCGCTTTGCTGACCAGTGACAAGGACAACCGCGATAAAATCATCAAGTATATGAGCGCCTGTAAAGAAATGGGCATTAACATTTTGCCGCCGGATCTAAATGAATCACAGAGAGACTTCACCGTATCCGGAGAAAATATCCGCTTTGGACTGGCGGCGATTAAAAATGTCGGTCTGGCTGCCGTTGATTCGATCATATCCGTGAGAAGAGACGGGAATTTCATTTCCTTTATCGATTTTCTGGGCCGCGTCGATTTGCGAAAGGTCAACAAAAGAGTCATCGAGAGCCTGATAAAATGCGGCGCTTTTGATTCGTTGGGTTACAAACGCGCCGGGCTTATGCAGCATTACGAACAGGCCATGGACGAGGCGCAGCGCAATCAAAAAGAAAAGCTGAGCAATCAATCCAGTTTTTTCGATCAATTTAATGCCGGCGATTCCTCTGAAAAGGGAACATCTTCGTATCAGATACCGGACGACGTGCCGGAATGGGACCATAAAAAACTGCTTTCCATTGAAAAGGAAACTTTGGGATTTTATATCACCGGCCATCCGCTGCTGCGTTTTGCCGATCGTTTGAAATTTGTGACCAGCGCCGATTCCGGCAATTTAAACGAAAAGCGGGATAAAGATACCGTAACGGTTGCCGGCGTTGTAAGCGGCATCAGCGAAAAAACAACCAGAAGAAAGGATATCATGTGTTATCTCACCCTGGAAGATTTACAGGGTTCGATAAACATCATATTTTTCGGGGATGTCTATAAAAAATACTACTCCATCTTGCATGAAGAAGAACCCATCGTTGTTAAAGGAACCCTTGATATCGGCTCCGGAGAAGAGACGCCGAAAATCATCGCTCAGGAAGTAACTTCATTGATGGTCTCTCTGGAGCATCCTTACAAGCAGGTTCGCTTCATGGTGGATGCCAGCAAGGTCTCACCGGAGACCATTTCATCGCTGATTTCTTCGTTGAAGAAATTCCCGGGTAAATACGAGGGTTATATGCATATTCTTAATGGAAAAAGTGAATCCGTCGTTTACCTGGGCGATGAATTTCGTTTGGACATCAATGACAAGTTACAAAAAGAGGCCGATAGCATCCTGGGGAAGGGCGCTACAATTTACTCGTAAAATATTGCTGGACGCCTGACTCTAAAAGATTCCGGGGACGCCATGCCATGGCGTCCCCGGATATGAAGAAATAGACTATCGCGGCTGAGGATACTTTTTAAGAACATCCCCAACCGCGACGGAGGGGAAAGAGCAATTTTGTATACCTAAAATATTGTTGATTTATCCATTCTAATCCTGAAAAAACGTTTTCATCATTAAAGTTTAATACTCATTGATTTTCATTATTCATCGAAATATTCATTCTTCATGGCAATGGTAAGGCCATCGCTGTTTTGCAGACGTTTTGCCAGACCTTCAATCTTGGGAAGTTCATAATTAAAGAAATAAGCGCACGTATGGAGTTTCCCCTGATAAAAGTTGACATCTCCCGAAGGCGGATTTCCCGCCAGAGCTTTATGAGCGACGGTTGACTGAAGCAGCCACTGCCAGGCAATGGCGATAATGCTGAAGAACTCCAGATATACAGCCGCGTCAGCCAGAAATAGTTCCATTTTTCCTTCCATCGCAATGCCCATAAGATGCCCCGTGACTTTTTCCAGCAAGCCCAGCGCCGCCGTAAGCATCTCAGCATAAGGCTTCAAGGCCTCTTCTTTTTGGGCAATCATAATGGCTTTTTGTACCTGTTCAAAATATAACTTGCCGGCCTTGCCCTGTTTCATGGTCAATTTTCGCCCCAGGATGTCCATCCCCTGAATGCCTGTTGTTCCTTCATGGAGTGTATGGATCCGGACATCACGGTAAAACTGTTCCAGCGGAAATTCGTCGCAGAAGCCGTAGCCTCCCAGAATTTGAATGCCCATGCTGCAGGACAAAATACCCATTTCCGCAGGATAGGTTTTCGCCACCGGCGTCAGAAGTTCCAGCAGCAAATGATAATTCTCACGCTCTTCACCTTCGGCCACATGGCAGAGGTCTTCATAGAGGCCGCACTGCATCAGCAGTGACAGCGATCCTTCGACAATGGCTTTTTGGAAGAGAAGCATTCTTTTCACATCGGCATGTTCGATAATCGGAACCTGGGGAGCCAGGGGATCTTTGGATGTGATCTTTCTTCCCTGCGGGCGTTCACGGGCATATTCAAGAGAGGCATAATAAGCTGCGGAAGCAATACCGGCCGCGCCCAATCCCACATCAATCCGGGCGCCATTCATCATCTGGAACATGTACGCGAGACCTTTATTGGGCTCGCCCACAAGCCAGCCGCGGCAGTCTTCGTTTTCTCCAAAGGCCAGTTGCGTGATGGGAGCGCCCCGGTAACCCAGCTTGTGGTAAATTCCCGCGCAGTTGACGTCATTGGGCGTAAGCTCGCCGCTTAGCTCGATTCTTTTCTTCGGGATAATAAACAGCGAAATGCCTTTGATCCCGGCCGGCGCGTCCTTGATCCGGCCGATGGCCAGGTGAATGACGTTATCCACAGAATCATGGTCGCCGGCGGAGATGAATATCTTCTGGCCTTTCATTTTGTAATAGCCATGATCCGTCGGGGTTCCGGTAAGCGTTATATCCGTCAGAGAACTGCCCGCCTGAGGCTCAGTAAGGGCCATGGTTCCCTGCCACTCGCCCGACATCATTTTGGGCAGATACATGTCGCGGGTTGCCTCATCACAGAATGACCCGATTAATCCGGCGGCGCCTGTCGTCAGGCCGGAATAGACAGAACCGGAATAGTTGGCCGCGGCCCAAATGGCTGTCGGCACCATCACGCCGATAATCATGGGAAGCTGCTGGCCGCCCCATTCACAGGGGAACGATGCTCCTATCCAGCCGCCTTCGCCGCACTCCTTCAATATCGCGCGGACCTGCGGATGGACTTTAACAGCGCCTCCGGCATACTCAGGCTGATTCCGGTCCATTTCCGTCAGGACGGGCTTAAAAAGGTCTTTCCCCATTTTCATGGCAGTCTTCATCACCATGTCAAAAACTTCCCTGTTATGATCGGCGAACTGGGGATATTTGATTAAACGTTCAACATCGAACATCTCGTAAAGTAAAAAATTCAAATTTCGATCGCTGATAAATTTTTCTGCCATAGACTCACCTTATTCCCTGTTTTAAATTAATGATACCGGTAAAGCCAACTCACTAACGCTGCAAATTTTCGATGATGGTTGCCACGCCCAGACCACCGCCGCAGCAGGAGCTGAAGCAGCCGTACCTGCCGCCTCTGCGGATGAGTTCTTTCATGGTAAACAGGCAAATGCGCGCGCCCGAAGCGCCGTTCGGATGCCCGAAAGCAATCGCGCCGCCGTTGGGATTCCATTTATTCATATCGACTTTCTCGCCCGTCTGTTTTTCGAGTTCCGCGATAACCGCGAGGTTCTGCACCGCAAAGGCTTCATTGCATTCCAGAACATCCATTTGAGAAAGTTTCAGGTCGGCGCGCTTCATGGCCTGGGGAACGGCATAAGCAGGCCCGATACCCATAATTTTCGGATCAACGCCGAAATCGCCGCCGCTGATCCATTTAGCCATGGGTTTGCAGCCCAAATGCTCAGCTTTCTCCCGGGTCATCATCAGAACAAATGCCGCTCCGTCATTGCGGCCGGACGCATTACCCGCTGTGACCGTTCCGTCTTTGATAAACGCCGGTGGAAGTTTGGATAGGGCATCCATTGAAGTCATGCGCGGATGTTCATCCAGCTTGAATTCCAGAGGCGGATTTTTCTTGCCCTGGGGAACCATGACCGTTACGATTTCATCGACAAAAAAACCGGCATCAATGGCCCTTTTGGCCAGTGTCTGACTCCGCAGGCCGAACTCATCCTGGGCTTCGCGGGAAATATTGTATATCTTCTGCAGGGCTTCGGCGGTCAGTCCCATGTTCATGGTGGCCGGGTCCAGCGTGGGGGACAGTGAATACGCGACGGGCATCGGGGGGAGCATTTTAAAGGGTTCGGTGGACATGGGAAATTTCGCGCATGCCTGACTGTATGATTCCATCCCGCCGGCTATCATAATATCGGCCTGACCGGCAATAATTCTCCAGGCCGCGTGGTTGATCGAATCGATCGCCGAGCCGCACTGCATTTCCACATAGGAGGCCGCTGTGCTCATGGGAAGCCCGCCGGCCAGCGATGCCCAGCGCGCGGGATTCAGGGCGGAGGTTCCGCCTATGGCCGATCCCGCGAAGACAGAATCGACGTGAGCGCCTTTCTCCAGAATTTTTGTTTTCTCAATCAAGCCTTTTATGGCAATGCCGCCAAGCTGTTCCATCGTAAAGTTACGCAGTGTGCGTCCCAATGTTCCAAAAGCCGTCCTTACGCCGTCAATGAAAACCACATCTCGCTTATTCATAAATGCTCCTTAATTTATCAAATGCTTTTTATGGTATTAAAATAACCTCTCCGCATATCATTCGTCATGCGGTAACACCGCGGCATGATATTTGAACACATTCAAGTATTATATAAGCCCATAAACGCCAATTTGTCAAGCGTTATTAGAACATGTTCAAGTAACGATTAAAAACCCTTTTCAAATAAATAATTTGGTGGTATAAAATATCCCAGATGGAAAAATTTCATTTTGAATAAATCTCACGCGGGTGAAAGGTGCAGGACAATGACGCGAACAGAAAAAAGTAATCATATTAAAAATAAAATCATCGAGATCGCGCGCCAGCTCTTTGTTGAACAGGGATACCAGAAAACGACGATCAGGCAGATTATTGAAAAAGCGGGGATTAATACCGGGACACTTTACCATTTTTTCCGCGACAAGGAAGACATCTTTCTCCGTGGCTCTGAAATAACGGATTTTGAATTAGTAGCGCTCGTTGAGCGCCTGACAGCCAATGAGAAAGATTATGTTCTTAAGTACGCCGTATACTTCGCGCTGGAATTCAAGATGGTTGAAAAATCCGACAAAATCGCGGAGCTCTATCTCGAATCTTACTGTTCGTTGCGAATGACGCAGATGGCAATGCCCATCGATATGGCGCGCAACAAGCTCTATTTTCACGAATACAATAAAGATTTTACCAAACAGGATTACTACCGGATTTCCCTGGCCCTTCGCGGAATGCGGTTAATGTTTGTCGCCGAACGCGTCCATACGGGGCTCAATAAATTCAAAGAGGATACTCCTTTTATTATCGATTCCGCACTGAGGGCATTCAACGTCCCTAAGAAAAGGCGGGATGAGGCCATCGCCAAAGCGATGGATTTAGCCAAAAAGCGATACAGGTTATTTGATAAAAAGAATCGCGGATAAAGAGAAAAACCGGCGCGGGTAAAATGTTTTCGATCGGCAAAATATAGCGTTGGTATAATATGAAACATGAAGAAAGAACATATCGGGCATTAATTCATAAGGGCAATCTCTGTGCATATAATGTCAGAGTAGCCGAGAGCGATTTGTTGATCAGCTCCGATACCGACCTGAAAGTTGAGGCTTTAAAATCATTAAACAGGCATCGCAATTCTTTAGAGACATACATCAGGGACAATCCTGATTTCCGCACGTCACTGCTGCCCCTTCCCGAAGATGATTTCGCTCCGCCAATTATCCGGCATATGCTAAGATATGCGAAAAGCTGCGGGGTAGGGCCGATGGCTTCGGTTGCCGGAGCAGTGTCCGAATTTGTGGGATACGATCTTCTCCCTCAAACGAATAACATCATCATTGAAAACGGCGGCGACATTTTTTTAAAATCGAATAATGAATTAACGGTTTCTGTTTATGCCGGAGAATCAGCTTTGAGTTATAAAGTAAACTTCATTGTAAAACCGGAGGAAACCCCGCTGGGTATTTGCACCTCATCAGCCACAGTCGGGCCGTCTTTGAGCTTTGGCAATGCCGATGCTGTGTGCGTAATTTCCCAATCCGCCATACTGGCCGATGCCGCCGCATCCGCTATCGGCAATCGGGTAAAAAGGAAGAATGACATCAAAACAGCCCTGGATTACGGAATAAAAATTCCCGGCGTGCGCGGAATCATCATCATCCGCGGCAGCGATATGGGAGCAATAGGGGAGGTGCATTTCGTTTAAAATTTTAAAATTATTGACATTTTTCATGAATTATGCTTTTATATTAACAAAGAGTAGTCGAGTAGACAGAACGAAACCCGGAAGATTAGTTTTATGATTCGATTGCGAATGGCGCATATAATAATACTGGCCGCCTGTTTCTTGTTAGTTCAAGGCGGCCAGGCAGTCGTGTACGGTGCAGGTGTATCGATTAATTATACATCAACTTCTATCTCTCCTCCTCCAACCACCGGCGGAAATCAGGCTCCTGCATCACCTACCAATAGTATTGGAGCGCCGGCAGCCACAACTGTTTCCAGCAGTACCACTACCGGCACCCAGAATATCGGTTCATTTTCTTCAACATCCGTAACTTCGACATCAACAAATTCATCAACGTCCTCTACTCAACAGCTTGAGCAGCAACCGAGTACAACCGACAATCTCTTCCAGATCATTGAACAGAGCGAGACATCCAAACTTATTCACTTACCCAACTTTAACCCCCTGTCCGAAAATGAAACCTTATTACCTACAGCAGAGTCATATACTGTGACAGTATGTTTATCTTATAATGATTTTTCTTTACCGGATTGCCGCGATAGAAAAACTTCATTTCAAGCAAGCGCAATACTTGCGTCAATGTTTCTCAACAAACATTTAAAGGGGACAGAAGTCAGACCTTTCAGGGTTGTCCTGCCGTTCTTGGTGCCATTGGATAAGCAAACGCAATTATTACGTAAAATAGAAATAAGGGCCATCGCAATCATCAGGACCGCCATGCTGGAAGATTTGAAAAAATCAAAGGACTATTTATCGGAATCGGAAGAGGGCAGACAACAAAAGCTAAATACTGTTATTGAGGACGCGAAGAGAGCCCTGCAGGATGCGAACAGCGGCGCTAATTGGTCTCATCACAGTATTGATGACAGAATAAATCATGACTTTCAAACCTCAAAGGCCTTCAAGCAATTCAATAATGATATAGCAGTTGCCCAACGAAGTAGTCAATAACCGCCATAGACACAATTTGATCTTATAATAAATACCAATTTAATGAATTATTAACACAACTTAAACCTTACCGGCTTATCCGCTAAAAAGGAGAATCGCATGCTGAAAATACTGGGAGTGATCATTAATTTAGGTATAATAGCCTATCTGGGATATCAGGCACAATCGTGCTTAAGTCCTGAGCAATTAACAGATGTAAACATCGTGCAAAATCCTTTGATTCTCTCATTTGTTGCTGTTGTCGCTTTGTTTGTCGTTTTAAAAAATTAGTGTCTCCCCGTCTGCAAAAAAGGTCAAAGAAGCCGCCGGCAATGAACGGAAAAAGCTTAAATTTCAAATATTTTCGTCTAAATCAAGAATTGATTTTCACACTTGCAAGGAGGCGTCTTAAGTCAGGTGACGGAAGGATTTATTCCATCCGGGCAGAAAACGATCCGTCCGACACATAAATCTTCAGCAAGTTCCTCAAATCACATAAGAGTTGACCATGCTTTTGCTGTTCCAATTCATTCCATATATGTAATATTCCTAATGATATTCCATTTATGATATTATTTTAAATATTTTTTCATAAAATAATTGACAGACTAAGAAAATAAGATTATAATGTTCACATATGTAACAAGTAATGACTTTTAAAACCAACCTACGGTTGTCTGAAGCGGGTTATCTGACTGAGCCGGCATCATAAGGAGGCGGTATGACGGACGCACAATGCATTAAAGGTTCAAATTTCAATTCGATTCTAAAATATGTTAAGGAGAAGTACGGACCTGATGCGCCTGATAAAGCCATCAAACAGCTACTCCCGGAAGATCAGAGGCTGTTCGAAAATGCTATTTATGACGGCGCCTGGCTTCCGGAAAGAGTATACTCGGAACTTAGTTGTTCAATCGATAAAGTCTTCGGCAATGGCGACCATGCACTGTCCTTTACTATAGGGCACTATAACGCACTCAACTGCGTTCCAAAGCTTTACGCGCTGTTTGTCCGTAACGGAAGCCCGGAATTTTCGCTGAAATCAGCCTCTAACTTCTGGCGGCAAACCCATAATAGCGGCAATTTAGTCATTCAGGAAGTGACACCCAACTCAACCACTATTTATCTTAAGGATTTTTATCACGGGAGTCACAATAATCCGGCATTCTGCCATGGTCTGCGAGGCTATTTCGCGGGGGTCCTTGAGTTAAGCGGCGCAAAGAATGTGCGGATATTTGAGGAGCAGTGCGGAGCTCTGGGCGCTTCCCACTGCGTTTTCAAAGGCACATGGACGTGAGAAATACCCGGTTCATCGGATTATGTGACTGTTGCTCCAGATAGGAGATCAGTTCATCCATGAAACGGTTTATTAATGAAGCGATTTTATTTCATTTTCAAACTTGATTCACTTGCTTTGCGTACCCCCCGGCGGATGGACGCAACGTAAAAGAAAAAAGCAGTACAGGTTTTCAGATCGGTTAAAGCACAGACAAAGTTAATCTTTGCGTGACTTGAACTATCTCTGTTCGCCAAGGCGAATAACTCTCGAAAGCCGTAAACCAGCCAGGCGGCCGGCATGGTTTTCGGGGGATCTTCACAAAGTGAAATTCTTAATTCGCATTAGACTTAATTGCGTTGGATTTCAGACATCTCAATACTTTTTCATAAGTTCAATTTGAAGTTGGCGTTAATTTAGGCATCGGGATTCATTTGTAACGATTATATCTCTTTTCGCGCAGTGGTTCGTCTGAAAAAACGTATGGAGAAGTTATTTAATCGAACTGATTTTTTAAATCGAAGCGATACGGATAGGAATAATTTAACCCGAACCGCAGGTAATTCTATTGTTGATGGCGGTTCCGACGGTCACATCCTGCCCGACATCCTGAATCTGGATGTAAGCAACCACAAAGTCATCGCGGATGCAGAGACGATTTCGAAGTTATTAAACAGGATATTTGAAAAGCAGGCGCCGGTTTTTATAAAATCCAATTCAAGTTCGGATGCGTTTCCGTTTACGATAAGATCCATCGATACATCAGTATATGCCCGTATTTGCCTTAACAGGTCCCATCTTACTGAGGATCTCAATTTCTCCGGTTATAAAGAAATCATATTATTCTTTTTTGACCAATTGATATTTTACACGTTTAAAACAACCATCCTGAATCTTGAGCCCGATATTATATCTATCGCACTGCCCGGAAGCATAATGCAGTTATGGCGAAGATCGCATCCAAAATCGAGAATAAAATTTGAAAACCAAAACATTAACGCGATAATTATTTCCGGAAAGAATAAAGAATACACATTCCCTGTAAATGATATCGCATATCGGGGCATCTCTTTAAACCTGCCGAATCGCGATGCCGCAAGGGCGATTGAAAAGGATCCGGTAAAAATGCGTATCAATATCGACGATGCTCTGGATATTTCATTTGAGGCAAGTTTGAAACACGTGGATGAGAAATTGTCGAATGGAACTAATACCCTGAAATGCAGTTTTGAGATCACCGGCATCGAACCGGAAAAGAAGAATGAGTTGAAAACCTATATTTTCAGGCACAACTATCCGTACATTGTCCCGTTTCATGTAAAGTATATTGATAAGATATGGGATCTGTTTTTCAAATCAGGCTACATGATACCGGAAAAGGCGGACTATGTAAATAAAATTAAAACAAACATAGAAGACACATGGGTCAAACTGTATGATGAGAAATCAAAAGTCGGCAGGATGCTCCTGTTTATGGATAACAATGAATTATATGGAACAGTAGCGGCGGCAAAAGCTTATGATAATACATGGATGCTTCATCAAGTTGCGGGTTTGAGGCACCCGGACGTTAAGATCGGTCAGTATATTCTTGATTCAATCACCATACAGACGATAGAACACCTCGATGCGGATAATGTAAAAGCATATTTCAGAAAAGAAAATGAATGGGCCATTAAAAAGTTTTTTAAATTCCGTGAATTCTGCACCCTGAAGGAATCTATTCTGTATACCTTTCAGGATTTATATGAGATCGATATTGACAAATATAAATATTTTAGATCCGGCAGCCTTAATGTCGAAGTAGAATATTTATCATCCGGGGAGGATCGCCTCTTTATAATGGATTATCTGACTAAAACATTACCGGAACTCTCGCTGATTACCGAAAGCATAAGCCCTGAAGGATTGAATCTCCATGGAACAAGCGCGGCATACAGCAATATCGGTTTATTCAGAGGACGTAAAATATTAATGGCTAAAGATAAAGAAAGAATCATTTCCTTTGCCCTGTTGGAATACGGCTCAACAGGCATTAATGTCGGGGGGCTGCTGGACGTCTTTCAGATCTTTACGGTTGACCCGGCTCATGAAAATATAAACATAATAAACAGGGTATTAATTAACGAGATAATATATTTTTATCATTCATTAAAAAAGAATACGGCGTTGTGTTTTGCAGATGATGCAAATAAACGTGAATTGGAGGACGCCGGACTAACAAAAAAACTGGATTACATTATGTGGCATTTCAAAAATGATTCCTTCAAACAGGTCTTACGATATTTTTCATCTGCCTCATAAATAATTATATACCATAATAAGGAGATAAACGGTCATGGCTTGCGCGAGTGGAATTTTAATTACCTATTCCGGTTACCCGTATACACCGTCTTCAATGATGCCCGATAACGGCCTTGCCAACCTTGCGGGGGCGCTTATTAAAAATGGACATAAAGTATTGATCCTTGATTATTGTACCGCCGATATCGTCAAGAGACTTATGCCTCAGGATATAAAAGACGATCTCACCAAGCTGCTTCCTCTTTTAAAAAATTCGAAGGACCATAAACTTATTGATGAATTAAAAGCGATCAGCGCCGGAATTGAGGCGCACAGGGAGAAAGAAGTCCATAAAATTTACAAGGAGATTGAGGAGCATATCATCCGGAAAAAAGTAAATTTCATCGGTTTTAAACTCTGGATGGGAGACGGATTTTCCGACAGCATCATGATAGCCGAACTCATAAAAAGAAATCATCCGGGGATAAAGATATACGGCGGCGGCCCGCAGTCTCAAATGTATAAAGAGACTATATACGGCAAGACACATGTATTTGACGCGTTATGTTACGGAGAGGGTGAGGAGATAATCAGCCTCCTTGCCGATCACTCGATCAACCAGGCTGATTTAAAAGACATCCCCAATATTATCTACTTTGAAAACGATAAAATTATTACCAATCCGCTCAAGAGAATAGAAGAATTGGATAATATCGCGTATCCCGTATATGATGCGGATGTCTATCCCGCCTGCGATTCAAACGATAAAATAAAGATTTTCTCTCTGGACGCGAGCCGCGGATGTCCGAATAACTGTGCCTTCTGCGTACATTCGTCTATTAGCGGTCACAAAATAAGAAATAAATCCGTCGACAGGGTTTTTAATGAGATAAAATTTATTAAACAAAAATATAATTCAAAAGCTTTCAGATTCAGCGGGTCATATACACCGGCAAATATACTTACCGATCTGTCAGCGCTGTTAATCAAAGAAAAAGTGGAAATCATTTATACAGCCTTTTCAACACTTCAGGATATGAATGATCAAAATATCCCGATTTTAAAATCCGCCGGTCTTTCCGCGTTATATGTAGGTATTGAATCCGCGGATGAAAGAATATTAAAAGATGATTTTGAAAAGAAGTTTAATCCCGAAAAGGCTAAACCAATTATTAAAGATCTGATCGATGCCGGCATATTTATGATTGCCAGTTTCATATATCCCGCGCCATCTGAAAATGCTGAATCAACAAATAAATCATTGAATTATATCCTTGAGCTTTTTTCTGATCCGCAAAAAACATCGGTTACAATACATCATCCGGGCGTGCTGCCTCTTGGGAAATGGGCCGAAAACCCAAAAAAATACGGTTTTGAAATTAATAATTTTGAAGAATACAAAAATATCGGTATGACCTATAATATAAAACAGTATCTTCCGCATTACTTATGGGAAAAACTGCCTTTTAAAGTATACGGCAAAGATCATAGCGAACTTTTGTTGGAAAGCGGCAAGTTTATGAAAGAAATTGAGAGCCGCGGTGTTTTAACGATGCTTCTGGACGAAGCGGTATTGATGGCTCATCTTAACAATCAAAGACCAATGGATTTTAAAAACCTGATGAAAAATATTTTCTTCACGGGAGATTATGAAAGCTTGCATAACTCTATTATTGAAATTAACAAAAATTTAAGCGCAAAGCTGAAGGCTGCAGAAGAGCGGCCGCGGGATCGGAGTGATATGAAATCCGGCGGCGGGAGCAGGGGAGCTGCCCGGTTATAATAAGTATTTTGACCTTTAGCGATGTGAATAAGACACAATAATAGGGAAAGCTTGTTTAACATTTTTAAAATATTGTCTTCTATAATTTACTTTTTCTTTATTTTTCCATAATTTAGTTATATTATCTTACATTATCATTCATTTGTCGCTGTTATAGCGTTGTTTATGTCCATAAAAAATCAGGAAGGAATACCTATATGAAAAGATTTTTGTTCATTGCTGGCCTTGGTGCAGTTTGCATGTTAATGAGTTGCGCTACTATGATACCGGTAGGCGGCTTATATACAGGCGCAAAATTTCCGATGATGGTAACCAGTAACAGCAACGCTTCATCTAAAACGGGAGAAGCACAATGCATAAGCATTTTAACTCTGGTTGCCGTCGGCGATTGCAGCGTAGAAACTGCCAAGAAGAACGGCGGCATCACCAAGGTGAACAATGTTGATTGGGATGTCAAAAATATTCTGGGGATTTACGGAACATACAAAGTTATTGTTTCAGGCGAATAATTAACGGCCTGCATGAGAATACATGATTTGAAACTATTGTCATGTTGACATAACATATCTTATAGGACGTTGACAAAATATCAATAATTTGTATATTAATGTTTTCATTGGCCTTTTATTTAAAGCACTAAACGCTTAAAATTATTTTTGTTAAAAAATTTTATATACATATATAACAACATCATCCGGGTGCAATTTATGAAATATTTTTTCTTTTTATCAGCAATATATTGTATTTTAGTCTTGGTTACAGGAAACGCTCTTGCCTTTCGCTGCGGCAATGAAATTGTAAACGCAGGAGACTCATCCGCCAGCGCTCAGACAAAATGCGGAGATCCTGTCCGATATGGTTCAGGAACTGAAAAGATTAAAGGAAAAACAGAATATGTTACAAAGGAATTTTATAATTGCGGAGAAAATGACTTTCTTTATTCAGTATCCATTTATAACGGAATAATTGTCCGAATCGATTCTGTTGAACGAGGAACCGGAAAAGGACAATGTCAATAACGTAAAGGCTTGCTTCCTTTCCATTTTACATGATAGCAGAGACTTCAAAACCCGGCATTGTCAGTAAAAAATATTACAGTCCGTCGTCGGCGAGTTGCTGAATGAGTTTCATCTGGCGGTCGGATAGTTTCCGGGGAACATCAACATTAATTTTTACGTACAGATCCCCTTTGGGAGCTCCTCTAAGGCCGGGCACTCCATAACCCTTCATTCTTATCTTGGTATTGTTCTGGGTGCCGGGACTGATCTTTAATCTCTTGACCGTGCCGTCCAGAGTTGAGACATCAATTGAACTTCCCATGGCTGCCTGCGTGAATTTAATGGTTTTTTCAATGTATAGGTCATTGCCGTCTCGGGCATAAATAGGATGAGGTAATACATTAATGTTTAGGTATAAGTCGCCGCTGGGTCCTCCGTTGTAGCCGGATAATCCTTTGCCGGGCAATCTGAGCTTTTTACCGCTGCTGATTCCCGCGGGTATCTTTACACTGATATCTTCAATGCGGTTTTCCAGTTGGAACGAAATCTTCTTGTCCGCGCCGAATACGGATTCTTCTAAAGAAATGGATAAATTATATTCCGCATCCTGGCCTTTTTGCGGCATTTCCTGATATTGCTGCCTGCCGCCGCCCATCCCGCCACCGAATAAGCCGGCAAATGGATCTTCATAATCATCGCGGCCGCTGCCGCCTCCCCTTCTGGTTGTGCGGAATGTTGTCCTGCCCCCGCCGCCTCTCGCGCCGCCAAAGCCAAAACCGCGTAATATTTCATCCAGATCAAAGTTACGGAAAATATCTTCCTGAGTATACTGCTGGCGGTATTGATCCGCCGAGCCGAACTGATCATATTGCTGGCGTTTTTCGGTATCGCTCAAAACGGCGTAAGCTTCGCTTATTTTCTTGAATTTTTCTTCCGCGCCCTTGTTGTTTGGATTTTTGTCCGGATGCCATTTTAAGGCAAGCTTTCGATATGCTTTTTTTATTTCATCAGCCGTTGCTTTTTTTTCTACGCATAATACCTGATAGTAATCTTCTGCCATATTAACCTTTCAGGCCTATTAAAAATCCCATATGCTGTGTTGCGCTTCATCTTTCCTCATTGCGACCTACGAACAGTAGGCCTCATTCGTCAAGACTCGCGCGCCTTGCCTCTGGAATTTTTAAAAAAGGCCAATTATCTCCATTAGTCGGAGATAATTTAAGCATTAATTCCCATTTGGAAAGCGTCTAAATTCATTTTTATCAATTTTTCCGGGAAAGATTTCTTAATGACGTTCTCCCAGATGGATTGATCAATATCCATGAGGTTGGATATGGCGCCAAGCAAAACCACATTGGCCGTTTTAGTGTTACCCGCTTTTTGCGCAAGCTCGGCAGCATTGAAGCTTATAACCCTTCCGTAATGATCTTTTAGAAATGATATGACGTCATCAGGATAAGACGCGTCACCCAGATTGACCGCGGGAGGATAAATTTCTTCCGTGTTTACAATAATTTCCGCGTCTTTTCTCAACAAATTCAAATAGCGCAGGGCTTCCATTTTTTCAAAAGAAACAAGGGTCTGGATGCTTCCGGATTCGGCCAGCGGCGAATAGACTTTTTCCCCGTAACGGACATGACTGGTCACACAACCGCCCCGCTGGGCCATGCCGTGGACTTCGCTTTTTTTGACATCCAAACCGGCCTCCATGATGACCTCGCAAATGATATCGCTCGCCCGCAAAATACCCTGCCCGCCGACACCGGCAAATAATATGCTTTTTACTTCATTATCATACATTTGAATATATTCCTTTAAGCTAACTTATAGCGCCGAATTTACAAACTTGTTCACATAAACCGCACCCGGTGCAAAGGGTGGCGTCAATTACAGAAATACCTTTGCGCTTTGATCCTTCTTTGGTCACGCCCTTCTTCCAGGAAATCGGCGGACAATTTAAGCTAAGGCACGTTTTACAGCCTTCGCACTTGTCCGGATCAACTTTAAGCGCAGGTTTCGGTTTGATATTTGACCGTTTAAACAAGGCGCAGGGTCTTTGAGCGATAATAACCGAAGGACCGTCTTTGGCCAGTTCTTCTTTGATGGCCGCTCTTGTCGCCTTCAGATCAATCGGGTCAATAACCTTTATATTTTCAATTCCTAGAGCAGAAACTAAATCTATCAGATTAACTCTTTTTGCCTCTTTTTTCATCAGCGTATAGCCTGTTCCCGGGTGCTCCTGCATTCCGGTCATAGCTGTTGTGCTGTTATCGAGAATGACGATTAAAGCGTCGCTGTTGTTGTAAGCCATATTCAAAAGCGGCGTGATGCCTGAATGCAGGAAAGTGGAATCGCCGATTACTCCGACAACCTTGCCCTTCCCTTTTTCCTTCAGGGCTTTGCTCATGCCGTGCGCCATGCCGATGCTCGCGCCCATGCAGATGCAGGAATGCAGACCTTCCAGCGGTTTCATGTAAGACAGGGTATAACAGCCGATATCGCCATGGACATAAACCTTTTGTTTTTTTAAGGCGTAAAATAAGCCGCGGTGCGGACAGCCGGGACAGAGATTCGGCGGACGCGACGCGAGACTTTCTTTATAGGGTGAAACCGTTCCTTCAGTGTTTTGTTCAATAGCGTTTTTAATAATTCCGGGATCGAATTCATTGGTATAGGGAAAAATTTCCTTGCCAACAACCGAAATACCCATGGCTTTGATCTGTTCTTCCAGAAAAGGATCCAATTCCTCGATGACATATATTTTTTTAACTTTGGAGGCAAATTCGCGGATGAGTTTCTCCGGCAGGGGATAAACTATTCCCAGTTTCAGGTAAGAATAATCGGGAAAGACTTCTTTGGCGTAGTTATAAGGCATTCCGGCGGTAATAATGCCGATTTCCGGATTACCCATCTCTATTTTATTTTCGGGGAAAGTTTCTACAAATTCTTTGAGCGCCTTTTGGCGTTTTTCCACTTCCAGTCGCCTTACGCGGGCATTGATGGGCACCATGACATATTTTTCGGCATCATAAACAATACGGGTGTTGTCTTTGTATTTTTCCGGATCCTTCAGGTCCACAACCGATTTGGAATGAGACACGCGGGTCGTAGAACGGAAAAAAACCGGCGTATCGAACTTCTCGCTTAATTCAAAAGCGAGCTTGATGTATTCCTTGGCTTCCCCGGCATCAGCCGGTTCCAGCATGGGAATTTTGGCAAAGCGGGCGTAATTGCGGTTGTCCTGTTCGTTTTGAGAACTGTGCAGCGAGGGGTCATCCGCGCTGACAATAACGAGCGCCCCGGTAATACCCGTATAACTTACCGTAAATATGGGATCGGCGGCAACATTAACGCCGACGTGCTTCATAACCGCCAGCGCCCGCTCTCCGCCTATGGCCGCACCAATGGCCACTTCGACGGCTACTTTTTCGTTGGGTGACCATTCCGCGTAAACACCTTCATATTTGGAAAATTCTTCCATAATTTCCGTGCTGGGCGTGCCCGGATAAGCGGCCGCAAATCTTACACCCGCTTCATAGGCGCCGCGGGCAATCGCTTCATTTCCTGACATTAAAACTTTCAAAAACTTAAACCTCCAGACTTGCTTTAACTAAGAGAAGATATTTTATACTTGATAAAAGAAACCATGGCCGGATCAGTGGCCTTATCCAGGGCTTTTTTATAATTTTCCAGCGCGTTTTTTCTGTCATTTTGCAGTTCATACACGCGGCCGATATTGCGATAACCGATTGATTCAAAACCGGTATTGTCGCTTTTTTGCGCTTTTTCATAATATTCGAGCGCCGATTTGTAATCTTTCTTTGCCTCATAGCAATATCCAAGTGATGTCAGGGCCAGAAATTTTATTCCGGCATGGGCGGATATTCTGGAAGAGACAAATTTATTATAATCGGCAATGGCTTTATCGTAGTCGCCCAAATTATAATAAAGATTTCCCAAATGATAATGCGCCATCCGCGCGCTCCAGCTGTGGGGGTATTTATCAATCAATTCCTGGTAAATTTTAATATTTCTCATGGCGTCATCAGGCGTCACGATATTCTGCGCTAAATTTCTCTCGGCTTTGGCGTACATTTCACTGGCGGAGGCCTGATAATGACTCCAGTACATAAAAATACCAAAAGCGATAAACGTGGCTACAACAATTGCCGCCACAATGGCATAGAAGCGTTTTTCGTTTTCGGCTATATAATCCTGTATGATTTCTATGCTGGACTGAAAAGCATCCGGTTGCTTTAATTCTTTTTTTGATAATTTTGCCGCCATATTATTCCCCTTTACTGATATTATATTTATTGATCAACTCAAGAAGCAGTTGAGGTATTCTCCGTATTTTGCCTTCATTATTTGTGCAGGCGTGAATGGTATATCCTTCCGCGATAAGATTTTCTCTGTTTTCATCCCATATTTTGGAATTAAACCGTATACTGGCTCTCTTGATATAATCAAATTTTGTTTCGATGGTCAGAACCTGATCGTATGTCGCAAATTTGTGATAATTACAATTCACCTCTGTCAGCGGCAGGTTAAGCCCCAGCTTTGCCACTTCCGTATAAGGAATGCCGAGCTGACGCATAAACTCATTGCGTCCCGATTCAAACCATTTGATGTAATTTGTATGGTAAACGACCCCCATTGCGTCGGTATCGGCAAAAAGCACTCTGACTTTTGTTAAATTATGAACCGGCAACGCTCCTCCAGTTTCTGATAAATTTTTCCATCAGCAGATGTCCCGGAGAAATTAAAATCGAGCTGTCTTTCGCGTTTTTTTCATTAAAGGGAAGCCCTGCCGCCCTGTTTTCCCCCTTTAGAGATGACAGCACCGCGAAGGGACTGGGAGTACCGGCATGGGTTTTCAAATCCACCGGCGTGGGATGATCGCTCAAAACAATAATCCGGTAATCGCCGAAAGACGCGATTTTGTTTAAAATCGGTCCAACTATTTTTTCATCAAAAAGTTCGATGGCGCGAATTTTACCATCGGCGTTCCCTTCATGTCCCATTTCATCAGGGGCTTCCAGATGGACAAAAACAAAATCCATAAAATTTAAAACATCCAAAGCCATGCTGGCTTTTCCTTCATAATTCGTATCGATGTAACCGGTGGCTCCTTCGACGGGAAACACTTTCAATCCGGAAATCATTCCAATGCCTTTGAGCAAATCAACTGCGGAAATCATTCCGCCCTGTATGGAATATTTCTGGGTAAGCGGGACAATCTGCGGTTTCTTCCCCTGCCCCCACAGCCAGATGGCGTTAGCCTGTTTTTTGCCTGCTTCCTTTCTTTTGGCGTTGACGGGATGGTTTGCCAAAATTTCACCGGCACGCCGCATCATGGAATTAATTTCTTCGGCGGAATCTCCATGTGGAAGATAATCGGCAATAAGTTTCCCTGTGATGTCATGCGGCGCGGTTGTTTCGGGAGCCGAAGGAGCGTCGCGCCAGACAAATAAATGGCGGTATCCGACACCGGGGAAAAATTGATACGGCGGCACGCCAAGTTCTTTATTGATATCCAGAATAATTTCCCGGGCTTCTTCAGAGGAAATATGGCCGGCGGTAAAATCATCCATGAACGCGCCGGAAGTATCCTTATCACCTATAGCCACCAGATTACAGCGGTATACCATGTCGTTTGGACCCAGGGGTATTCCCATGCTGGCCGCCTCGAGCGGTCCGCGGCCTGTATAAGTTTCGCGGGGATCATAACCCAGCACGCTTAAAGTGGCGACATCGCTGCCCGGAATTAACCCCTCGGGAACAGTATCCACAAGCCCCAGAGTGCCTTCCGCGGCAATCTGATCGATAAAAGGAGTAAAAGCGCACTCCAGCGGAGTCTTTCCGCCGAGTTTCTCGGTTGGATAATCGGCCATTCCGTCGCCGAGCAATATTACGTACTTCATATTAACGTTTTGCGAATCTTCGCTTTGAGTGATTTTAATTTAAGTCGTCCTCGATTCTAATGAGAATGGTTTCGTCCTGAACCATCTTCAATTTATTTATTTTCTTGAGCGCCTTTTGAACATTTCTTTCCCGCGCCTTATAGGTTGTCATGACAATAGGCACAGCCCCTTCCTCTTTACTTGCCTTCTGAATACAGGTGGCAATGCTGATGTTATTCTCTCCGAGAATGCCGGATATTTTGGAAAGAACACCGGGGCGGTCAAGAGCGGAAAAACGGAAATAATATTTTGTCTCGACATTGTCCATAGGTATTAGCTTTATCTGTTTCATATCCGTTTCACTTCTTGACCGCAGGGGAACTCTGCTTCTGACATCTATTAAAACATCGCGGGCAATATCTATGATATCGCTGAAAACCGCGCTTGCCGTGGGCATCATTCCCGCTCCCTGCCCGAAAAGAAAAACGGGGCCCGAAGCATCGCCCATGATATGAAAAGCGTTATAATTCTGATTGACATTAGCCAGAAGATGGCCGGAAGGAATCATCGTCGGATGAATCCTCGCTTCCACCTCGCCGTTTTTAAGCATCGCTATTGCCAGCAATTTAATCCTGAAGCCCAATTCCCGGGCAAATCCGATATCATCACTGCTGATTTTAGTAATGCCTTCAAGATAAATATCCTTGAGGTTGACTTTTTTACCGTAAGCCAGCGACAGAATAATTGCCATTTTATGGGCCGTATCAATTCCTTCGATATCAAAAGTAGGATCGGCTTCCGCAAAACCAAGCCTCTGCGCTTCTTTTAACACAACATCGAAGGCTTTGCCTTCGTCAGTCATTTTGGTCAGAATGAAATTGCATGTTCCGTTCATAATGCCCATGACGGAGTTAATCTTATTGGCAACAAGGCTTTCTTTTAAAGTCTTTATGACTGGAATTGTTCCGCCGACACTGGCTTCAAAACCTATATCGACGGCTTTTTTCTGCGCCGACGCGAATATTTCATTGCCGTATGTCGCCAGAAGCGCCTTATTGGCGGTAACCACATGCTTGCCGTTATGGATAGCCTCCATAACAAAAGTACGGGCCGGTTCATATCCGCCCATCAGCTCAATAACAATAGGAATATCTTTATCGTTGATGATCTTCCGGGCATCGGTCGTCAGCAGATTTTTGCTGATTTTAATTCCGCGCGAAGCGGTAATATTAATATCGGCGATTTTTTTCAAAACAATCCGGGCACCGAGCTTTTTAGCAATCAATTCTTCGTTTTGCTGCAGCAGTTTTACCACTCCGGTTCCGATAGTGCCAAAGCCAATTAAACCGATATTGATATCTTTCATCGTATACACCTGAAATTACTTTATATTTTTATAATTAATGACCAATAATCCGCACAGAGGTTTCTATAACAAACACAGTGGTTTTGTCAAACAAATATAAATCAAATTTATAGATTTAACTAATGAAAACAAAAAGAATTAAAATGGAAAAGATACCATGCAGTAATTAACTTTGATGCCACTGTCATTGCGAAGCGCACCTCGTGCGCTGTGGCAATCTATCTTTTGCATTGCTTTCGTAGTTCGGGCCTTTAGGCCCGCAAAACACGCGCGGCTAAAGCAACGCACTACATGATTCCTTTATACTACTCTTACGATGGTAACACCGGCAAAAATATGGTCACATAATGGAATAAAAGAAAAAATAACGGGCTTGAAGGGTACACCCCTCAAGCCCGTAAAGTACTCTTGAAATCAGTTTACATTTTGCCGAGCATTTGGTCCTTGAGATCCGCCTGGACAGGTTTGTCTCCGAGCCAGATACCGTAGAGGGCTTTTTTGAAGGCCAGGCCTTCAATGGTACCCTTAAGAGTCCCATTCTTGTAAACCTCGACACCTTTGCCTGGTATGTTGATGAAATCGTAATAATCATTAACCGCGGTTTTTTCTTTGAATGTGAGTCCCATGAACTGGTCTATCTTTGCCTTGATGGGCTCTATATTGCCGTTCGTCGCACTCTCGAAACCTTCCATGGTCGCTTTTTCCATTTTCTTGCTATCGACCATCCCGGAAATGACCTGGAGTCTGACTGCCATTACCTCGTCGCCATTAACAATGGCCTGGGCATTGCTACCTTTTTGTGCCAGGTACAGACCTGCTACATATACCTTAATAAAGAATTTCGTCCTAATTCCGGCGCCATTCAATACCAAGTTCTTACCGCCGGCACTCAGTGTATCAGGTAATTTGACACCGCCGACTTCCATTGCATATGCTGATGTTGCGAGAACTGCTATTGCCAGTAAAATACCAAGAATCTTTTTAAACATGACTTCCTCCTTATACGTTTATTTTTGATAACAATTTGTTTTTTGTTTGCAGAGTATAGAGAAAATGTTGTTAGATGTCAATTATAAGCTAAGCCACCCAAATGAGCGCCGTGGTGCCAGTTTGCAGGTGTGAATAGTGTTTATAGCAGGAAGCTATCAATAATTAACTTTGAGGATTTCGTAGTTCGGGCCTTTATACCCGCAAAAACATGCGCAGCTAAAGCAACGCGATACTCTAAATGGTAATATTAGTCCGAGATTAGTAACTTCCCATTCTTGCTAAGGTAAGGATCAAGGGTTCTCCAGTCTATCGTTATTAATGGTGCGCCTGCGGTGTAAGGTCCTATACCCGAGAGATATTCACCAAATTGAATACCCAGTCCTTCTTCCGCAATAACCCAATTGTCGGCAGAGGTTACAACATTCATAATTTTAGACGGTTTAATCATAAGTTTATCAAAGTTTTCATCATTTTCTTTTAGATCATTAAATACTAATGTTGTAAGTTTTTTGCGCCAATTAGTTTTATTGTCAAATAAGTCTGATGCTTTTAATTTCCTTTTGTCATTCAACAACCAGGATAAAGATTCAAATCCCCTCAGTCCATGTGAACCGCCATGCGCGTAGGATAATATTTGAAGAGAAATTAAATGTTTGTTACTAAAATTAACAGTATATTCCACATTATCGTAGTCAATTTTAAAATCATCATGTGCTTTTTTCAGAATAACCTTGTTCCATAATTTCTCATTTTCATCACACGGATTTTCAATTTGCAGATAGCTAAGTTTTTTGTCTTCCATTTCATCCGGTGCGTCAATTTCTTTAAAATTCAGAATTCCCCAATGACGAAGATAAACATTTCTAAATACGCGGTAGGGGAATTTTTTAAAAGTGAAGAATAACTGTTCGTTTCTGCCTAAATATAGTTCTTTCAGACATTTTTGAATGTTATCATCAAGATTGTTTTTCAGTTTCAACTTGGCTTCACAATACGGTTGTCTGTCTTTCAGCCATTTCTTCTGGTATTGCTTTGTCTCCTTTTGTCCTTCGGGTGACAGGCTGGCCAGGGCATCATGATAAGCTTTAGCCATCTGTTCATCGAGTTTGGAGAGTTCGGGATTGGAGCAGACAGTTTTCTCCACCCAACTGGCAGCCTTTTTGCAATCAAAGCTCGCGGCATTGGCTTGTATGGAAAGAAATCCTAAAATGATTATGATAAGAAATAGTTTTCCCCAACATTTTTGAGTGACCATAAATTCTTCCTCAAATAATTCATGCTACACGCGATTTATCCAACAGCATTATCAATAAATCTTTAACAGTCTGTTCTTCATAATAATATCTTCAGTCGTAGATTAGAGAACGACCATTTTTATTAAGGTAAGGTTCGAGAGTCTTTCAGTCAATTGTTATAAAAATGGAAAAACCTTCCATATAAAATTCAAAAAATCCTAAGCCCAACCCATCTTTCGAGATCACCCACTTGCTAGGTGAAGTTATTTCAGACATGAGCCAAGAATGACTAATTGTACGGTGGTCTTGTTTTAGTTTTTGAGCAATTTTCTCCTCTTGCAGTTTCTGAGAAGCTAGTGCTGCAATTTTGTTAGGCCAGTCCTTTTTATCATCAAATAAATCTGCAGCTTGTAATTCCCTTTTGCTTTCTAACAGCCAAGAAAGGGATACTGCATACGCCTGTAATGGGAATCCTGCACCCTGAACGTACATAGACCTCATAAATTCAACCGATACTAAGTGTTTGTTATTAAAGGTGACAGAGTATTCGTCATTAGTATTTTGGCATGATTTGGTATATTTAAAATGATCAGTAGCTTGTTTGGAAAGATAATTATTCCAGAATTTCTCATTTTCATCACGTGGGTTTTCAATTTGTGGATATGTACGATCATCTGTTACCCATCCATCAGGACAGGTTTTTTCAGGACCTGAATAATGAAGATAAACGTTTCTAAAGATACGATCAGGGAATTTTATCAAGCTGTTTTGTAGTTGTTTGATTCTTTTTTCATAAATATCCTTCAGGCACTCAACCGAATCAGCCGGTTCATCCTTTTGACATGTTGGGGTTTCTTCTTTAAGCCACTGCTTTTGATACTGCTTTGTTTCCTTCTGACCTTCAGGCGATAAGCCGGCAAGGGCATCGTGATAAGCTTTAGCCATCTGTTCATCTAGTGTAGAGAGTTCCAGATTGGAGCAGACAGTTTTCTCCAGCCAACTTGCAGCCTTCTTACAATCAAAGCTCGCGGCATTGGCTTGTGTGGAAAGCAGCACGAAAAGGGTAATGATAATAACACCAAGCCACATTAGTCGGGTAGCCCGATTTTTGCCGGGGATGACATGACAAGTTTGACGATCAACAGGAACGTGCACTTTCGCTTCCATATCTGAATTGCTTTCAAAAATGCAATTCAGATGTTTTAATATGAGCAACCGTAAATCCGCGAAACTTTTTGTGAGAATAATTGTAAATCTATTTTGATTCTTAATTATATACTATCATAAACAAATTTATTTTTTTGTCTATAACAATCTGCCACAAAAAAGATAGATTGCCACGACGACTGAGAGTCGTCTCGCAATGACAAAAGAGCATTTTTTTCGTAGTTCGGGCCTTTAGACCCGCAAAAACACGCGAACCGTAGGGCGCATTTCCCAAACGCGCCGCATACCGGATTGTTCGGGGAACAATCCCTACAATGTTCACCTCCATCACTTACGTGACACCTCCGCCCGCGGAGGACAAAAAAGGCTATTCTCCTGTCTTTCGCGTCCGCCAGTCCAGCCACATGATATAGAGAATCATAAAGATGCTATAGACTGCGGAAGGGATTGCTGCTTCTTTCTCAAACAACGCGATGGCCAGTCCGCCCGAAATCCCCTGATTTTTTAACGTGCCCTGAAGGACAAGACTTATAATGTTTTTTTTATCCACATTAAAAAGGAGACAGGTTTTTTGAATGGCCCATCCCAAAACAAACGTTGTGGTAAACACGACCCCGGCTACCGGCACAACGGTTGCAGGATGGCTGAAAATCAAATCCCGGTTCACGCCGATTATGGAATACAAGGCGACAAAAAAGCCCCAGTCGGTCAGCAATCCGCGTACAGGAGCGAGCCGGTCCTGCCATCTAAAATAGAGAATCATCCGCGATAAAATAAGTGGCAGAACAATGAGTAAAAGCATTATGCGGACAAGCTTATAAGGATCGACAAAACCAGTTCCAATGAATATCCAGAGCATGAGCGGCATCATCAGTAAATCGGCGAGATAGGAAGCTACCGCGCCAGACAACGTATATGATACATTACCTTCGAGAATGGCGGTGAAAGGAATAACAGCCACCGCCGGCGGCACCGCCGCTATCAGAACAAATCCAATCCACAGGTTATGCTCTTTAATCAGCAAAGCCGACACAAGTAGAATAGCACCGCCGAGAATCACATAGGTCATCAGAAGTCCGGCAAGCGAAGGTTTAAGGATCGCGCGAGGCTGACGGAAATAGTCATTTGAAACATTGATTGTCGCTAACGTCATTACCAAAGCAAGTGAAGGCATTATCAATATTTTTGTCCATTCTGCCGCTTGCGGCAGGATAAGCCCAAACGCTATTGCCAAACTAAAAATAAAATTACGATTGTTCAGAAGACTGATCATTAAATTTCTCAAACATTATTTTTTAATTTTAATCGTTGATGCAGTCGTAGTTCTGGCCTTCAGGCCCGAAAAACATGCTAACCGTAGGGCGCGTTTCCCAAACGCGCCTCCCACCGGATTGTTCGGGGAACAATCCCACGACGAAACCGGCGACGATGCCAACAAATTTAACCTATCAAAGAAAATGGTACTGTATTTCATTTGATCGTTATCGGCTTATCTGTAATCCCGGCATAAAAAACGATAATTTCCGCCGTTTGAGTGCCTTCATTCTTTCCGTAATGCTTCTTGTTGACAAGTTCAACAATGGAATCTCCGGCTTTGAGATGCAGTGTTTTGTTGTCTTCCGTTATTACGGTCAGTTCTCCGGCGATCAAAACACCCGCGTTGATTACCGGATGGTAATGAGTTTCCAACTGTGCGCCTGCCGGTATCTTAATTCTTAAGATTGTAATTTCAGGCTGACCTTCAGGATATGCGGGCAGTGTTGTTCCATCCCAGCTTGTGCTTGTTTTTGCCAACTGTTCAACAACAATATGGTTAATATTGGCAGCAACATTATCTAAATTCCCGGCGCATGCTGTGATGAACATAAATGATGTTACAAATATTGCCAAAACAACTTTTTTCATTTCTCATTTCTCCTTATGGTTTAACGCTAAATCATTATCAGAAATATTATTTTATCAGTTGCGCGTAGATTTCATCATGAAGGGGCGTGGGGACTCCCGATTCTTTGCCCGCCTTGCAAAGATATGCGGTCAGCGCGTCAATTTCGGTTTGTCTGCCTTTTTCTATGTCGAGTTGCATGGATGTTTTTGAGTCGTAGCCGAAAGCGGCAAGCATTTCGATTGCTTTGTCGACGGTGTTTTCCGAAAGATATACATGACGCGCTCTGGCGACTGCCGCGACTTCCAGCATCATATCCCTTGCCTTTTTCCTGAGCGATAAATCAGCCCATACAGCGCCGTACGTCTTGCCCGTCGCGGACATCAAAGACGCCAGAGGGCACATCAGTAGATATTTTGTCCATAATGCTTCGGAGATTTTATCCGTTAATACGGCGTTGATTTTTGCCTGTAGTAAGATATCGAGAATGTACTGATATTTTTTGGCGGATTCGTCATCCGTGCCGAATGTCAGTTTGCACGCGCCGCCTTCCTGATGAATAACACCCGGCCCTTCAATGTGCGAAATAATATAAACGCTGCCGCCTAAAACATCTGCCTGAGGCAGAACCTTACGAAGCCTCTGTGCGCTGTTAACGCCGTTGAGCAGAGGAATCGCCACTGTGTTTTTATGAATACAGGCGCTGAATTTTTCCGCGGAACTCTCCAGCGAATAACTTTTTGTGCAGAAGAAAACCAGATCGAAGATGCCCGCCTCGGCAGGATCGTCCGTCGCAATTTTCGGTATGGCTTTGTAGTCCCCTTCTGCTGTAATTAATCGCAGGCCGTTTTTCTTTATCGCCTGAAGATGCTCGCCGCGCGCGATAAAAATTATTTCATGCTGATTGGAGCTTTCAAAAGCTCTGGCAAGTTTCCCGCCAAAGTATCCCCCTACTCCTCCTATGCCGATAATTGCGATTCTCATTTTTAGCCCTTAAATGTTATTTACCATTTGAAATTATATCCCATTTCTTAGTATGTCAAGCGTTCAAAACATACGTTGAGGAGACCGACGACGACGCCAACGAAAATAGCGCTTAAATTTAGGAATGGTATCATAATTCTTCTTGACGATCACATCGGCCCAGTAATATAGATATTACATGACCATTTAAAATCATCTGTCTTTCACAGTAAGGAGAACGCCATGAACAGCCATCCATCCACCCGCTTAAGCCGTTTTCAAGTTTCTGTGGTTCTAATCATTATCCTGTGTTTTGTACTCAGCAGTTGCACTTCGCTTATCAACTCTAAATTCAAAGACACCCTGCCGGCAACCCAAGGGGTGCAGACGCTTCCCGGCTTATCGGATAAGGTCACTGTAAAGCGCGACAACATGGGCATCCCCTTTATCGAGGCCAATAATGTCGATGATCTCCTGTTTGCCATGGGATATGTCAGCGCCTGTGACCGGTTCTCCCAAATGGAAGGATACAGGCTCCTGGGCCAGGGCAGGATCTCCGAAATGGCAGGAGCAGCCACGCTGAACATGGATATATACATGAGGGCGTTAAATCTTAAGAAGGTCGCCGGGACTCTTTATGAATCAGCCTCGCCTGACCTTAAACACAAACTTGATCGCTATGCTGACGGCGTCAACGCGTATCTTACCAACGCGCCTACTCCCGCGTCGCTTACGCTGTCCGGGCATAAGCCCGAACCATGGAAACCCATTGATTCCGTTTATGTGTTTGTGGTGCTGACATTGGGTCTTAGTGAAAATCTTCATCAGGAAATCGATATCCTGAACATAGCCCAAAAAGTCGGACCCGATAAACTGGCATGGCTGTTTCCCATTTATCCCGATGAACCTCTTCCCTTTGAAGAGATGGAAAAACTCAAAGGTGTGGATTTAACAGGCGCGGCTCAGGATATTGAACGCCTCTTTACCGTGTCCGGTGACGTAAATCGGATACTTGTGCCCGCCGCCGCGGCATCCAATAACTGGGTAGTGTCGGGAAGCCGCACCAAATCGGGCAAACCCATTTTTGCCAACGACACCCATCTTCCCCTTTCCATGCCCTCCATCTGGATGATGATGCACGTGAAATGTCCTGAAGTTCAGGGAGCCGGTATAAGTTTAGCCGGAGTTCCGGGAATCGTCGCCGGATATAACGGCAGTGTGGCGTACGGCATGACCATGGTGATGGCCGACAATCAGGATTTATTTTTAGAAAAACTTAAACGGGAACCGGACGGCCTCTATTATCTTTATAAAGATCAGTGGCTGAAAGCGGCAAGCAGGGAGGAGTTATTTCACATCAAGGGACAGAAGGATATTACCCGCACCATTTACGAAACCAGACACGGCGTACTGTTAAACGGCATTCTGAACGATGAGCCGCTCGAAAGTCCTGATCTTGTTCCCCTGCCCTTAAAACAATCCATGGGAGTGGCTTTGAGCTGGTCCGGCTATGAACCGGACCATACCATGGATATCTTCTTTAAAATGATGCTGTCAAAAACGGCGGACGAGGCATTCAAGTACGCTAAGGAGCAAACCTCCATTATTCCTCTGAACATGGTGATGGCCGATAAAAACGATATCGCCTGGCAGGTCACGGGGCGTTACCCGCTGCGTAAAAAAGGACGAGGGCTTTGCCCCTCGCCCGGATGGAACGGCGATTATGACTGGAACGGCTATCTTGACCCATCATTGCATCCGTCTTCAAAAAATCCCGAAAAAGGGTATATCGGCACCGCCAACAACAGAACAGTGCCCATCGATTTCCCCTATATTCTTACCTCTAACTGGTACTATCCGGACAGGGCCGAACGTATAGACCAAATGATGAAGGGCAAAGATAAATACACCGTGGAAGACGCCAAAGCCATGCAACTGGATATCTATTCACCTTTTGTCCGGACGATCAAGGCGGCGCTGTTGGATGAAACGACATTAAACGAAATGACAGCCGTATGGCAAAAATCAGAAAAACGGAAGAACGCGGAAAAAGCTCTTGAAATTCTGCGTAATTTTGACGGTAACATGCGCGCTGACTCCGCTGGCGCGGCCTTCTGCGGAGTTTTTATGTCTTCGCTGAGTGGAAATCTCTTCGCCGATGAACTTGGAGGACCTGATTCCATCGCCTATAAATCGCTTAAAGAGACTTATCTCCTGGGCTACTCCGCGTTGCACGACCACTTGACCGAAAGGTGTAAAAGCAGTCCCTTCTGGAGGGGCAAGCGATCGGAGATTCTTGCCAAAACCGTGCTTGACGCGGTAGACATTCTGGAGAAACGCTACGGCAATAACCCGGAAAAATGGCAGTGGGGAGCGCTGCACACCTACCATTGGCAAACCAACGGCACCAAACTTGCGGATCATATGAGTTTTATCCAAAAGGAAAGTATGAAGTATCTTTCCGGCTATTTTGACAGGGGCCCCTACCCCGCCGCGGGCGACCACACCACGCTCAATGTCGCGGCCTATCATCCCGGGACCGATTATGACGTATGGCTGATTCCTGAAATGCGCATTATCGCGGATTTTGGGAGCGATGAACCGCTCATCGGCATCAACAGCACCGGCCAGTCGGATAACCCCGCAAGCCCCAATTACGACGACGGCATAACCGCCTGGCGCGAAGGCCGGTATAATGATGTCCCGTTTAAAGAGGAAAACATTAATAAGCTCTACACCAAGACACTTACCCTTTTACCAAAACAATAAAGACAGATATTGGTGCTGGAGCAGGCATGTTGCCTGCTCCTAAACTATGGAACTGGAGCAATCTTTTAGATTGCTCCTAAATGTTTCGGTTCAGAAGGGTTCAATCTGCAAGATTGAACCCGCATACATATACCTTAAAACCGTGCAACACAGTAGCCGGTAATACAGACATTCCAAATGAATTCGGGAATTCGTGGGGGATTTACTTTATTGTGATATGCCATATTCGACCAAATACTTATGCGATGAATTATAAAACATTCCGGGAGTTTTATAGTAGACATATTTGCCATCCTGTGAAATTTTGACATCATAAACCCAGCCAAAATAGCCATCGCTGTCTCCACGTGCGGAATAATGTCCTTTTTTAATATCAGTTTCAAGTCCTCTTTTTGGAAATATCCAAACCAGTTTGTTATTGTCATAGTAATAAATAGCGAGTCCCCGATGCTGAACAGATGATGCAAACATGTATGCTTCCCCTGCATGTTTGGATAATCCTGCACTAAAGTAATACTTTAATTCAGCAAAAGGCATGTTATTTATATAAATTTTTTCTCCTGTTACCTTCACTCCTTGTTCAGGAAGAGGATAAAGTTTATTATTAATCGCGCAGCCGCTAAAACAATACAGTAAACTTAGGCATATAATTATACAGAATAAAATTTGTTTTTTCTTCATCATGGAATAATAAGATAACAACACGCTATGTTTTCTTTTCATATTCTCCATATTATTACCTGTTACGAAGTTATTGTTACCCTGTTCTGGCTAAATCCAGTTTTCCCTGCCATTTTGCGACTAAGGTTTCCCGCAAAATGACGTGTTCCGGTTTTTCAAGAAAAGGATCTCGTGCCGCCAGCGCGAAAGCATCTTCTTTGGCATCGTTTAAAATGCGGGCGTCACGGATGATACTGGCAATGCGGAAATCAGGAAGCCCGGATTGCCTTGTTCCCAGAAAATCTCCGGGGCCGCGAATAGCCAGGTCTTCTTCGGCAATGGCAAAACCGTCCGTTGTTTTTTCCATCACCTTTAATCTTTTACGCGCGTCCGCCGAGCATTTAAAATCCGTAAGCAGAATACAGCTTGAAGGAATATCACGTCGCCCCACTCTTCCGCGCAGTTGATGCAGCTGAGAAAGGCCGAAGCGCTCGGCGTGTTCGATCACCATTAAAGACGCCCGCGGCACGTCAATGCCGACCTCAATGACCGTGGTGGAAACAAGAATTTGTATCTTGTTTTCCAGAAATGCCCGCATGATTTCATCTTTTTCTTTCTGGTTCATTTTGCCGTGAATCAGCCCCACATGATGATTGGGGAAAATATCTTTTTGCAGATGTTTGGACATATTGGTGGCGTCTTTTAAATCGAGCGTTTCCGATTCTTCCACCAGCGGGTATACGATAAACGCCTGATGACCTTTCGCGATTTCAGCGCTGATCGTATGATAAACCTTGTCTCTTTTGCTCTCCGGCATCACGACCGTGTGCACCGGCTTTTTACCGGGCGGCATTTCATCGATTACGGAAACATCCAGATCGCCGTAAACGGTCATGGCCAGCGTTCGCGGAATGGGTGTTGCCGTCATGACCAGAACATCGGCGTTGATTCCCTTGCCCCGGAGTGTTGCCCTTTGCATCACGCCGAAACGGTGCTGTTCGTCAATCACAACCATTCCCAGCCTGTGAAAATCAACATCTTCCTGAATCAACGCGTGCGTGCCGATAATAATATTGGCCTTGCCGTTTTGAATTTGACCAAGGATTTCATTCCGAACGGAGTTTGTCATGCTGCCGGTGAGCAGAACTGTGTTTAAGCCAATCTGCCCGGCCCATCTGCTGATGGTCTCGAAGTGCTGTTTCGCCAGTATTTCCGTCGGCGCCATGATGGCCGCCTGATAAGAATTCTCACAGGCCGTGATCATCGCCGCCATGGAAACAATTGTTTTGCCGCTGCCCACGTCTCCCTGAAGAAGTCTGTTCATCGCCGTTTCTCTTACCATATCTTCCTGAATTTCGTCGATGACCCGCTTCTGGGCTTCGGTTAACGCGAAGGACAAATTTGAATAAAATTTTTTCAGAAGATTTCCCCGCGGTTTAAATGAAATTCCCTTATCCAGCACCCTTCCCGATTTTTTTACAGCCATGCCCAGCTGAAAAAAGAAAAACTCATCGTAAATCAAACGTCTGTGCGCTTCCGAAGCGGAAGATAAAAATTCATCCACCGGTTCGTTATTTCCGGGAAAATGAACAGACAGCAGCGCTTCGTGAATATTGATCAGCTTTCGTTTTTCGCAAATGGCATCCGGTATCGGGGAGGCCACATAGCGGGAATAATGCTCCAGCGCGAAATTCATTATTTTGCGGAAGTATTTTTGGTGCAGCCCTTCCGTCTCCGAATAAATGGGCACGATCCTTTTGAAATTTAAAAGATTTTCTTCATCCTTTTCGTCCAGTATTTCATAATCGGGATGAATCATCGCCTTGCCGTGATAATCCGGCCGGACCATGCCCGTAAAAATTACTTTTGTTCCCTTTTTAAAAGTACCAAGCAGGTAAGACATTTGTCCTTTAAACCATTTCGCTGTCAGATTCCCCGTACCGTCGCTGATGACAACCTCCAGTACTTTCTTTTTTCCATAGTAATGATATTGCGACGTTGTTACGGCGCCCATGGCGGTCTGAATTTTTTCCAGTTCCAGACGATTTATTTTTTTGGTTTCCCGGCGGTCTTCATAAGTTCGCGGCAGAAAGAAAAGCAAATCCTCCACCGTGGCAATTTTTTTGGCGGCAAAGCGATCAGCCATTACGGGTCCCACGCCTTTGAGGTATTGGACAGGCAGGTTAAGTTTTGCCCCGGCTTCTTTTAAATCGGATATTCTCTCTATGGTCTTTATATCGGAAGGTCCGGCCTTTGCGGGCGCATCGGATGCATCAAGATCCGTTTTTAATTTTCCCAATATAACCTGCGCTTTTTCAATTTTGTTTTTCTTTAATTCCAGCTTTTGCCAGTCGTAATCGGAAAAAATTTTCAATAATTCATCGATCAGGGCATTGAAATCGGAAGATTGCACAGGCAATGAGGAATCTTTCATAAGGGGCAGAAGATTTAAAAGGAATTTACCTAAATCTTTTATGTTGGACAGATTTTTATAATGATCTCTGGAGGCAAAAGTTAAAGGCTGCTCTATTTTCTGCAGAATCTCTTTTGGTGAATCCATTTAGTCTCCGCAATCCAAAAAGTTGGCAAACCTTAATCATTTCTAATAAATTGATGGTGTTTTGTTAACAAATATCTTTCGTTTGCGCAAGGAATGATTGACTTAAAATTTGATTTACGCTACACAAATCCATATTGCGATTTCATATTATAATTAAATTCATACAGAGGCAAAATGACAGATAAGAGTACCTATAAAGACGCGGGAGTGGATATCGATGTCGCCAATGAATTTGTCGAGCGCATTAAGGCATCGATAAAAACGACCGCCCGCAAAGAAGTTATCTCCGGCATTGGCGGCTTTGGCGGCCTTTTTCATCTCAATACAGCCGGTTTAAAAAACCCGGTGCTGGTCTCTTCGACGGACGGCGTGGGCACCAAACTCCGCATCGCTCAATTAATGGATAAACACGACACCATCGGCATCGATCTTGTGGCAATGTCGGTCAATGATGTCGTTGTTCAGGGCGCCGAACCGCTGTTTTTTCTCGATTATCTTGCCACAGGAAAAATAGAACTGGAAAAAAGCGTTAAAATCATTGAAGGGATAACCGAAGGCTGCCGTCAGGCCGGATGCACGCTCCTGGGCGGCGAAACGGCTGAAATGCCCGGTTTTTATAAACCCGGCGAATATGATCTTGCCGGTTTTTGCGTAGGCGTTGTGGACTCAGAAAAACTAATTAACGGTTCCACGGTCAGCATTAATGACAGAATTATCGGACTTGCGTCAAGCGGTCTTCATAGCAACGGCTTTTCGCTGGCCCGAAAAGTTCTTCTGGAAAAAGGAAATTTAGGCGTTAACGATAAAGTGTCGGGCCTTAATAAAACAATCGGAGAGGAATTACTGGAACCGACAAGAATTTACGTTAAGCCTCTTTTGAGACTTTTCAAAAACTTTAACATCAAAGGACTTGTCCACATCACCGGCGGTGGATTTTACGATAATATTCCAAGAATAATTCCTCAGGCCTGCCGCTCGGTTATTAAAAAAGGAAGCTGGCCTGTGCCGCCTGTTTTTGATGTTATAAAAGAAATCGGTAATGTTGAAGAAAAAGAAATGTTCCGTGTATTTAACATGGGCATCGGCATGATGATTATTGTCGCGGAAAAAGAGTGTCAGGAAGCTCTCGAACATCTGGAGTCGCTTGGCGAAAAAGCTTATCTGATCGGTTCCATAGAAAAAAAAGGAGACAACCAGGATCAGGTTTGTCTTTCCGAAAATTAGGACAAAAGGTATGGCTGATTTATTGAAACTGGGAGTTTTGATTTCCGGAAGCGGTACCAACCTGCAATCCATTATTGATCATATTGAAAATGGTTCTTTAAAGGCGGCCATCAAAATCGTTATCAGCAACAATCCCGATGCCTATGGACTCAAAAGAGCGGCAAAACACTCCATTCCCTGCGTCGTTTTAAAACACAGTGATTTTAAAAGCAAAGAAGACTTTGATTCGGCGCTGATTAAGACATTAAAAGACCACGGCGTTGATCTGGTCATTCTGGCCGGTTTTATGCGTATTATTTCTCCCGCTTTGCTCACGGCTTACGCCCATAAAATAATGAATATCCACCCTGCCCTTCTTCCGTCTTTCCCCGGGCTTCACGGACAAAAACAGGCCGTTGATTACGGCGTGAAATTCTCCGGCTGCACAGTCCATTTTGTGGATGAGGGCGTGGATACGGGACCTGTCATTATTCAAAGTGTCGTGCCGGTTCTTGATGACGATACGGAAGAGACTCTGGCGGCAAGAATATTAAAGGAAGAACACAAAATTTATCCACGGGCAATCCAGCTTTTTGCTGACGGTAAAATTGATATCAAAGGACGTAAAGTACACATTAAAAGCTGAAATTTAAATATCTCGCCCTGTTTTGTTGAATACCATTTTAACCGGCTTTTTGAATTTTGTTTTTCCGGATATTTATTGATGAGGTCATGTTAATTAATGTACGGTCTGATTGTTATAGGTGATGATCTTTCTTCCCGGGTGGCCGCGGCGGTTGCCGGCAGTTACGGCATCAAAACGGCGCTCCTTTCCGAGAGCGGGATGGGGGATGTCTGTTTTGTGGGCGATCTCGCTTTTAATGCCGAACACACGCCTCTAACCGGTTTAGGCGAAAATCAAATTGTCTCATCGCTCTTGGCGGCGCTTAACATTTCTCTGAATAACGTTCTATTGAATCCCGCTTATCAGATTATTCTCCCGGAACACAGAATCGATTTCTTCAATAACAAGGAAGACATGATCAGGGAGATGACCAGAGAATTCCCCGAGCTGGCCGCGCAAATAAAATCCTACTACGATGCTGTTGCCAGAAACTCGGATACAGCCGCTAAATGGCTGCGCGATCATTCTAATATTGCGCCGAAAAGCCTGAAAGATTATGTCGATTTTATAAAGCTTATGCCTCAATTGCTTCGGTGTAAATTTGACAATGCTCATTTAAAGCAAATGATGTCTCTTAACGCTTCTTTCAAAAAGGTCATTGAAGCGCAAAATGTTCTGCTTTCCTACAGGAAAAATCATCAAAATTCCATATTCTCATATTTTCAATATAGCGCGCCTATGCGCGGCGCTTACTGTTTTTCACAGGGCAAACAGGCGCTTTTTGATGCTTTGATAAATAAAATAGAATCGGCGGACGGCCTCTATCAGAATCGCTGCGAAGTCCTGTCCATCAAAAAAGGGAAATTAATCGAAGTAACTTTTATGGATAAAGACGGCACCGCCTCAAGGATAGAGGCCGATAACTTAATTGTCAGCACAAAATGGCAAAACATGCATTTACTGATCAAGCGTAAAAAGAAAATTAACTTAAGCGATTTGATCAGGCCGGTTAAGGTTTCCCACTATCCTTTTACGATTCATCTGGGGATTAATCCGAAATCCATACCCGAAAAAATGGCCAATCACGTCGCGGTCATCAGTGATGTTAACAAAGATATTTACGATAATAATTTGATCATTCTGGAATTGGACGCGCCTGAAGCTGAAAGAATTACTCCTGTATCCGCAAAAATTCCGCTTTCGGCCACTATATTTCTTCCCAACGATCAAGACATCTGGTCTAAAGAGAATTTAAGTCAAACGGCTGATTCCATCATTGATCGTCTGGAATATTTCCTCCCCTTTTTAAAAGAAAATATTGAATTTTTCGATATCGAGGAATCCATTAAAATTTCCAAAAAATTACGCGAGATTGTTAATCCCAAATATCAATTACGAAACGCGCCGATTTCCGGTTTTGCCGCGAAAGACAATAAAACCAGATTCGGCAATATTTATCTCACCGGAGCGTCACTATTGACAGACATAGGTTTTGAGGGAGAAATTATTTCGGGTATAAACGCTGTCTCGCGGGTGGCCGGTAAAATGGAGTAATCTATGAAAAACGATTTTTTCATATCAAATCTTGGAAAAAGATTGATAAAATCTCCTCTGAATATCAGCAATTTTACGCCGGACAAAAAAAGATTATTATTCAACTCCTATTCGGATAATTATCTTTCCCGCCTTGATAAAAACGGTCAACCGCTTTCCGTGGAACTCGCCGGACCCCGTGATAAAATTTTTTTTCATCCGTCCCGGACAAAAGCGGCAATCGTGACGTGCGGCGGCCTTTGCCCGGGTATTAACGATGTCATCCGATCCATAACGACGGCTCTTTTTTTCAACTATCATGTCAGAAATATCGTTGGCGTTAAATACGGCCTGCGGGGATTAAATCCGGCCTACGGACATAAATTAGTCAAGCTATCCCCCGAAGCGGTTAAAGATATAACAAGCATCGGAGGCAGTATTCTATCCACTTCCCGCGGCCCGCAGGATGTAGTTGCTATGGTGAATTATCTTGCCGGACTAAAAATCAATATTCTTTTTTGTATCGGCGGTGACGGCACTATAAGGGCGGCGGAATTTATAATTGCTGAAATAAAAAAAAGAGGTTTGAAAATTGCCGTTGTCTGTATTCCCAAGACTATCGATAATGATCTAAATTTAATTCAAAAATCATTCGGATTCGACACGGCAATCGAAAAAGCGGCTGACGCGATTAAAAGCGCTCACGTTGAAGCTAAGGGCGCGTACAATGGAATAGGTCTGATCAAGATCATGGGGCGTAATTCCGGCCATATCGCGGCCTGGGCGGCGCTTGCGCAAAATGACACGAATTTTGTTTTAATCCCGGAGGTGCCCTTTGATCTTCATGGAAGAAACGGATTTTTGGCAACATTAAAAAAACGTATAACGTCCAGAGGACACGCTGTGATTCTTGCGGCCGAGGGCGCGGGTCAATACCTTTTTGACGAAAATATTTCTTCCATTGAAAAAGATCCTTCAGGAAATATTCGTCTGCAGGATATCGGATTATTCTTAAAAAATGCTATTGATGACTATTTTAAAAAAATGAATATGGAAATTAACCTGAAGTACATCGAACCCAGTTATTTGATTCGTTCGGTGCCGGCAAATGCTTCAGACGGCATCTACTGCAACTCGCTTGGACAATTCGCCGTTCACGCGGGAATGGCCGGGAAAACCGGTATTCTCGTCGCGTTGATGAAAGACGAATACGTTCATCTGCCGCTTAGCGCGGTTGCTTCCAGCCGCAAAATTGATCCCCGTGATTATATATGGCTGCGCGTTTTGGAGACGACCGGACAGCCACCTTCCATGAAAAATGGATAACTTTATAATATACAATTATATCATGCACTTAAGATAAATCTCATTTTTTTCTTGCCGGGGGAAATTACCCGCAGCCACAAATAAATTGCCCCAAAACCTCAAATATTAAATTCAGGCGAAAAAATGCTTGCAAAATACTGCCTTATAGTTTAGTAACGTCGCACATTTTTAGGAGGATTTTTAAATGTCTCGTATTTGTGAAGTTTGCGGAAAGAAACCAGCGATAGGCAACAACGTAAGCCATGCTAATAATAAATCAAAAGCGACATGGTATCCCAATTTGCAGAAATTACGCTGTATTGACGAAAAAACCGGTTCAATAAAAAGAGTGAAAGTTTGCACCAGTTGTATTCGATCCGGATTTGTAAAGAAAGCTATTTAAAAACCGGAAGCCAACTGTAATTTTTTATACTCTGCATGGTTTCCAAAAAGAATATTTCATCATCGTCAATTAAATCGATAGCTTGCTGAAACAAATTTTTCAGACAATCGTAAAATAATCGCTCAGAGCTTTGAAGGCCGAATTTGCTTTTATAAAGATTGATTCGGCCTTCAATGTTCATAATACTATCCATTCCATCTTTAGTGATATAAAGCAGGGCTCCCTGCATGGCTTCTTCAATTTCATCTTTTCCAAAATCGTATAACCAATTCATGGTGGCAGCAAATTCTTGCATTTTATTTTTGACGGTAAAATGAATAGATTCCACTAAAAGATCAATGGTTTTAAAGGCATTGATATGATTTAAAATAACCAGATCATAGATCATCTCGATAATCAGATGAGATTGATAAACGGCTTCACTGTAAGAAATTTCTTTTTTGAGAATTTTATGCAATTCCATGATGGATTCAATCAGATGTTTGCCTTTTATGTAAGAATACCCTTTAGAGTCGGAGTTGAATTCTTCCTGACAATCGGGACAAATATATCCATGATGGGAAAGGTCATCAACAAGGAGATGAAATATTACGTAAGCTGATTTTGAATATTGCGCAGGAATCTGTAAAGACCTTCGTATTTTATGAGTTTTATTGGGGGTTATTCGCGGATGAATCGTTAATAAATCCGGGGCAATGTTGTAAACATAAACATCCGGATCAATATCTGTAATATTCGCATCGGCGAAAACCTTCTGCAAAAAATAAGTATGGGTTAACATGAACATAAAAGATTATCTCCGTTTTGAGGTCATTATCCGTTTTCCCGAAGGCACGTTTCCGTCATTTTATATTTATCTTTCAGATGTTCAATCAAATCGTGCATATCTGAAATAAAATCAGGAATAATCGAGACTTGGATTATTGCCGCCTGAGGATCAACTGTTTTGACCGTAGCCATATCTCCATATCCTTCAATGATAAATTGGACAAAGACAATATTTTTACGGTCTAATTTGAAATATTTTTTTATCATCTTCTAATGGATTAACTTTTATTATTTTATCGTTTCAGCAATAAAGATTCAATGACCAATTGACGCCGCAAGATAAAGACTGTATGATTAGAAAATAATCAAGGAGAATTTATGCGATTAGGCAGAAACTTTCTAATAATTTTATCGTTATTTATCATATCCTGCGCGAATGCGAATACTAATATAAAAAGCATATCTGAAGGCGATGTCAATTTATTTTTAAAACAGGCTCCCGACGCCAAAGAACATCCCAATGCCGGAGCGGATATTTTATATGCTTATGATTATACTGAATTTTTTGAAGATGGCACCAGCATCACAAAACACATAGACCGTATTAAAATATTTAATGAACGCGGACGTAATCTTGCGTCAAAATCAATATCTTACCGTGAAGGATATCAGGAAGTAAAAATTTTATTTGCCAATACCATCAAACCTGACGGAGGGGTTGTCCCCCTGGATCAGAAAGATATTCAGGATTCCGCGGAATATGCCGGTTACGAATTTTATACAGATATGAGAGTAAAAAAATTTACGATGCCCGCCGTGGAAGACGGCTGTATCATTGAATACGCTTCCGAAATAAAAAATTTAAAACCGGTTTTATCCTTCGATTATTTTGACATTTTTTTATTCCAGAATATTTATCCCGTGGAAAAAGATATCATGGAAATCGTTCTGCCGGCTAATATTGAGTTGAAATCCAGAAGCTTTAAGACATCGCTTACTCCCGAAATTATTACCGATGGCAACAAAAAAAGATATATGTTAACCAATACCAAACAAAAAGAAATAATTCCTGAATCGCGCATGCCTTCTCTGTTAGACAGAGAAACGTTTCCTCAAATTTATTTATGGACACTCAATAATTGGGATGAAATCTCAAAATGGTATATGAGTCTTGTCAAAGAACAGATGATATCAGACAGTGAACTGGAGGGCTTCACAAAGCATCTCATTGCCGGCGCAAAGACAGATGAAGATAAAATCAACGCCATCTTTAGTTTTGTTTCCCAGAATATCAGATATATTTCCGTTCTTCTGGGCCCTTACACTCATAAACCTCACGCGGCCAACGAAATATTCCATAAGAGATATGGAGATTGCAAAGATAAAACAACTCTTTTGCTTACCATGCTAAAAATTGCCGGTATTAAAGGAATGCCTGCTCTGGTTCCCTCTAACGGCAAATATTTTGACCCATCCATTCCTTCATTAAATGTTTTTAACCATGTCATTGCGGTTGTACCATTCAAAGATAAATATTTCTGGCTGGATGCGACAAACGAAACAGCCGCCTACAATTCAGTTCCTTTTTCGCTTCCCACGAAAGTATTTCTGATGAATGAAGACGGATCTTATCGTTTTATCACCACTCCGGAACTGGACGATAAAAATGATTCTTACAGTGTCGATATGAAATATATTATCGATCAGGAAGGTAACGCGGCGATTAATTATCATTATGAGTATTTCGGCAAAGCGGCTGAAGGCATCAGATATTTTTTTAAATATTCCGCGCCGGAACAAAGAAAGAAGTATTTTGAAGACCGGGGTATCCAAGTTAAAGAACTTCATCTTGGCAGTTTTACGGATACGGCAAAACCGTTTGAAATAAGACTTACAGGAAGTTTAAAGAATCTTGCGCAAAAATTAGATGAAGATATAATGGTTTTATCCAATATTATTTCTGTGGATTCATACCGGGATATAACCGCGGCAAGTTCCCGCATGTATCCGATCAATCTGTCGCAATCATTCTATGCGCGGGAAAAGAGTTCTTATAAATTTCCGGCAGGATTTAAAATTAAGAAATTGCCGAAGGATTTTACTTCCGTAAAACCTTTTAAATATTTGAATGAAAAATACAGCTTTACAGGTTCCATCTTCAATGTTTATCTGGAATCAAAAAGCACGGAAACAACAATCCGCCTGGAAAATCTTGATGATTTTAAAAAGTATGCCACACAATTGCAAAAACATGAATCGTCCATAAAAAATATTGTCTTTGAAAAAAAGTAGCAAATACTTGACATAAAAGACATGATTGATATGATTAAAGAAAACTCTGAAAGCAAATACGAAAGCAATATAATGACAACAGCGAATCAATTACCGGCAGTCAAATGGAAATTAAAAGAAGCCGGCGATAAAAAATTGGAAAATTTACTCAGCAAAGAATTTGGGATTCATCCTATTATATCTCAAATTCTTGTAAACAGAGGCATTCTGGATATTGAAGCCGCCCGCCGTTATCTCCGTCCTTCCCTGAATGACTTGCACAGCCCTTATTTAATGAAGGATATGAAAAAGGGCGTTTCGCGTTTGCTCAAAGCGATTCATAATCATGAAGAGATTGTTATTTACGGCGATTATGACGCTGACGGGATTACTTCCGTTGTTATTCTTTATAAATTTATAAAAGAACTGACACCTCATATTAATTATTATATTCCCGATAGAGTACAGGAAGGCTATGGATTAAAAATACCGGCTATTGACAAGTTTAAGGATAATAACGTTTCGCTGCTGATAACCGTTGATTGCGGCATTTCCGACGTGGATCAAATCGCGCACGCTCAATCGATCGGAATCGATACAATTGTTCTGGATCACCATGAAATATCAGGACTGCTGCCTCCTGCGGTAGCCTCCATAAATCCAAATCGCGAAGATTGCGCTTTCCCGTTTAAAGGGCTTGCGGGTGTGGGCATCGCTTATAACTTTCTTATCGCTCTGCGCGGCAGTTTAAACAAAGAAGGCTTCTGGAAGGATAGAACTCATCCCAATTTAAAGGAATATCTCGATATAGTCACTCTGGGAACTATCGGCGACATGGCGCCTCTTATCGATGAAAACAGAATTTTTGTTAAAATTGGTTTGGATTTAATTTCGGAAAGTCAACGCCCCGGAATTAAGGCTTTAAAAGAAATCAGCGGTGTTGATAACCAGACAATAGATTCTTTTAAAGCATCTTTTTCTCTTATTCCCCGGATAAATGCCGCCG